>ERZ779633.5-NODE-5-length-226154-cov-24.121526_pt1 | contig 226154 bp, 207 predicted proteins | sample MGYA00514195_ERZ779633 | MGnify/ENA primary metagenome ERZ779633 (study PRJEB29562, sample SAMEA4376707) | mouse gut metagenome | isolation source: Cecum | study: EMG produced TPA metagenomics assembly of the A DSS colitis mouse model was used to assess the...
TGACCGATTTTGGCGCATTTATCGAGCTTGAGCCCGGCATCGACGCCCTGCTTCATGTGTCTCAGATTTCCAAGGAACATATTGACAAGCCTTCCGACGTGTTAAAGAGCGGTCAGGAAGTGACGGCAAAAGTGGTTGATTTCAACGAGGCGGATAAAAAGATCAGCTTGAGCATCAAAGCGATGTTTGCACCGGAGCCCAAAGCAGAGAAAGAGGAATCCGATGCAGATGTAGTGTCTGTTGACATTGACGCGATGATCGCAGAGGAGAGCGAAGAAACCGAGGCATAACATCAAAAAAGGAGTATAAAAAAGAATAAGGACGGTGGGGAGCATGGTGTATGACTACGAATACTTTAAGAAAGCGGTTTTCGACCTGACTAAGATTGACTTGAACGCTTACAAGGAAAAGCAGATGAAGCGTCGGATCGATACGCTGATTTCCAAGAATAAGATTGTAGGATACGAGAATTATGTTGCCGCCCTGAAATCCGATCAGGCGAAATTTGAGGAATTTGTCAATTATCTTACGATTAACGTATCTGAGTTTTACAGAAACGTGGATCAATGGCAGCTTTTGGACAAGGATGTTTTCCCGGAGTTGATCGAGCGTTACGGGAGAAATTTGAAAATTTGGAGCGCGGCCTGTTCTACGGGGGATGAACCATATTCTCTGGTGATGGCGCTTTCCAGGCATCTTCCGCTGAATCAGATCAAGATCTATGCGACCGATCTCGATAAGCAGGTGATCGCAAAGGCGAAGACAGGGCTTTATGCGGAAAAGAGTATCACAGGGGTGCCTGCCGATTTGAAAAAGAAATTTTTTACGAAGATCGGTCCCTCCTACCAGATTTCCGACGAAGTCAAGTCCCGTGTGGAATTTAAGGAACATAATCTTCTGAAGGACACTTATCCCACGGATTTCCATCTGATCGTGTGCAGGAATGTGCTCATTTACTTTACGGAGGAAGCGAAGGACGAGGTCTTCCGTAAGTTCCAAAAGAGTTTGAGGCCGGGGGGATATCTCTTTATCGGCAGTACCGAACAGATCATTAACTACAAAGATGTGGGATTTGAACGGAAAAATTCGTTCTTTTACCAGAAACCGATGTAAACAGTCAAAAAGGCAGCGCAGACCGCTGCCTTTTCTTTTGCTTTATTCCATAATGGCTTAATACGTTTTGACCATCTTTTCGAGCAGATGGGCAGCGTAGGCGGAGAACAGATCTCTGTCTGTCTTGCGTTCTTCCGTAAGTTCAAAAAAGAGCTCGCTGCTCTTGTAATCCCGTTTGAAGAAAGGCTCTGCCAGAATGTCCCACTGGGGCAGAAAAAGGCCGTATTTGCGGGTGTAGCAGTTGGAAGCAGATGCCTGGATACGGTGTGCCTTATCCACGAAGCCTGACACAGACTTATGCAGGGCGATGTCCTCGTTGGGAAGATAGTAGTAGTCTTTGTAATTGGCATAGAAATATTTCATTTCCTCCTCGTAGAGAGGTACTTTTAGGATGCCGCTGTCCACTTCGCCGCTGAAATAGCAGCCGTTTGAAAAATCAGAGAGGGAGAAGGGCAGGGCGGTAGGCAGGGAAAGCTTCATCAAAAGTTCCTGCCGATCTTGACCACGGTAGTCAATATAATGCTGCGACTGTACCTTTTTTGCACGGATCTCTCCATTGAACAGGTCATAAATGGCAAGAAGGGGCAGAAGCCGCAGCATTCCCTGCATATCTTCGCGGTTATGTAGAAGCAGGAGCATTTTCCCTTCCTCCGTCGGGGTCTGCACATACCGACGGTAGACTTCGATCAGTTCGCCGCCGTGATAGCGGTCCTCCCTGGGGATGCCAAGAAGCGCTTCCAGCGTTTTCTGCTTACAGTTTGGAACATGCAGAAAGGCTTTGTAGGGAGAAAGGCGTTTATATATGTCGATTCCTTCATATTTGTCGAAAGTGTGCGGTAATTTCAACTGCTCACATTTCTGGAGGAGGTAGGGGAGATCAAAATTGTTGCCGTTAAAATGGATCAGATGCGTATAGGAAGCGGCAAAGGTAAAAAAATTGTTTAAGAGAGCTGTTTCTTCGCCGGGATTTTCCGCAAACCACTGCCTAATATGCCAGTTTCCATTCTCAAAAAAAGCAGTTCCGATCAGATAGAGGGTGGAACTTTTCGCGGTAAAACCAGTGGTTTCGATATCCACAAAGAGGAAGCTTTCCCAAGGCGCGATTCGCTCCAGGGGATATTCGATCGTGAAAGATTCCAGAGTGTGATTGATGATTTGCATGATTACCTCCATTCTTTTCATCATCTTAACACATTTCTTGAATTAGCAGTAGTTTTTTTCGTCGAAAAATAGTATATTTATTATAGCGGTTCCCTGATCGTTTGGCGGCAGGCAAAGCGATACTTGGGGCTGTGTGAGTAGGAAGTGAAAGGAGCAGGGTTACAGGTATGGCTAAAAGAACATTCAACGGCGGCATACACCCTTATGACGGCAAGGACCTGTCAAAGGATAAGCCTATCAAGGCTGTGCTGCCCAAGGGAGATCTGGTGTACCCGCTGTCCCAGCATATCGGTGCGCCGGCAAAACCCATCGTAGAGAAGGGCGATCGGGTGTTGACGGGGCAAAAGATTGCGGAAGCGGGCGGTTTTGTGTCTGCGCCCATTTACGCGACGGTTTCGGGCACGGTGAAGGCGATTGAGCTAAGACGTGTGGTCACGGGCGACAGCGTGATGAGCATAGTCATCGAAAATGACTGTCTCTATGAGGAAGTGGAGTATCCGAAGCGGAAGCCACTTGAGGAGATGACGAGAGAGGAGATCATTGAGTGCGTGAAGGAGGCGGGAATCGTCGGTATGGGCGGTGCAGGCTTTCCGACACATGTCAAGCTTTCTCCCAAAGAGCCGGAAAAGATCGATTATGTGATCGTGAACTGCGCAGAGTGTGAACCTTATCTGACCTCCGATTATCGGAGGATGCTGGAGGAGCCGGAGAAGCTTGTGGGAGGCTTAAAGGTTTCCCTGCAGCTGTTTGAGAACGCGAGAGGCATCCTGGCAGTGGAGGACAATAAGCCGGATTGTATTGAAAAATTAAAAGAACTGGTGAAAGACGAGCCGCGCATCAGTGTAAAGGAGTTAAAGACCAAATATCCACAGGGCGCAGAGCGGCAGATCATCTACGCGACCACGGGCAGGGCCATCAATTCTTCCATGCTTCCCGCAGATGCGGGCTGTGTGGTGAATAACGTGGACACGGTGGTTGCGATCTATCATGCGGTGATCGAGGGCAAGCCTTTGATGAACCGTATCGTTACGGTGACAGGGGATGCCATCGCCAATCCGCAGAATTTTATCGTGCGTATCGGCACGAATTATCATGAACTGGTAGAGGAAGCGGGCGGTTTTAAGCAGGAACCCGTTAAGATCGTATCCGGCGGGCCGATGATGGGCTTTGCTCTTTTCGGTTTAGATGTGCCGACAACAAAGACGGCTTCGGCGCTGCTTTGTCTTACGGAGGATGAGGTGTCCCGCATGGAACCGAGTGCCTGCATCAACTGCGGACGCTGTGTGGAGGTCTGCCCGGGACGTGTGGTACCGAAGCTTTTGGCGGTTGCCGCGGCAAACGGGGATGAGGAGACATTCCTTGCCCATGACGGTATGGAGTGCTGCGAGTGCGGCTGCTGCAGCTTTGTCTGTCCTGCCAAGCGGCATTTGACCCAGAATATTAAATCCATGCGCAAGCTCCTGCTTGCCAAGAAGAAAAAATAACGATTCGGAACGATAAGGAGACCGAAAAGTTCCGATGAAAGGAGCATAGACTGTAGAGATGAGTGATTTAATGAAAGTGTCTTCCAACCCTCATGTCAGATCAAAGTCCACCACCGCAAGCATTATGCTGACCGTGGTGATCGCCCTTCTTCCGGCGGCAGGATTTGGCATCTATAACTTCGGGCCGAAGGCATTGTTACTGATTTTGGTGACGGTGGCCTCCACGGTGGCGACGGAGTTTGCGTTTGAGAAGATCTGCAAGAAAAAAGTAACGATAGGAGATTATTCGGCAGTGGTGACGGGGCTGCTTTTGGCCTTGAATCTGCCTGTGTCCGCACCGTGGTGGATCGGCGTAGTGGGCGGTGTGTTTGCCATTCTGGTAGTGAAAATGTTGTTTGGCGGTATCGGACAGAACTTTATGAACCCGGCGCTGGGCGCGCGGTGTTTCCTGTTGATTTCCTTTACCTCCATCATGACGAACTTTGACTGTGACGCGTATACGGGTGCCACGCCGCTGGCGAACTTAAAAAGCGGCGAGGGGGTCAACATTCTGGATATGGTGATCGGCCGCACGGCGGGCACCATTGGCGAGACTTCCATGATCGCCATCGTGATCGGCGCCTGTATCCTGATTTTGTTCGGTAGCATTGATTTACGGATTCCGGGGACTTACATACTGACGCTGGCGGTCTTTGTGACGCTGTTTGGCGGCCGGGGCTTTGACTGGCCTTACATATCCGCCCATCTTTCCGGCGGCGGTCTGATGCTGGGCGCATTCTTTATGGCGACGGATTATGTGACCAGACCGATCACGAAAAAAGGGCAGTATGTATACGGCGTCCTGCTGGGCGTTTTGACGGGGATCTTCCGTATCTTCGGTCCCTCCGCGGAGGGCGTGTCCTACGCCATCATCATCGGCAACCTCTTAGTGCCGCTGATTGAGAAGGTCACTCTCCCGAAAGCATTTGGGAAAGGAGGAGAGAAGGCATGAAAGAGATGATGAAAAATACAGGGATCATGGTCGCAATCACAGTGATTGCGGGACTGCTCCTCGGTTTGGTCTATCAGGTGACGAAGGACCCAATCGCCGAACAGGAAGCGAAGGCCAAGGAGGCGGCGTGTCAGGAAGTATTTCAGGATGCTCCGTCATTTGTCATGATCGGCGTGGAAGCGCTGCCTGCAGGCTGGAACGAAGAAGGCTATGGGCAGGAGACCGTCGATGAGGTGATGGAAGCGAAAGACGCATCCGGTGAACTGATGGGCTATGTGATCACGGTGACGACGAAGGAAGGCTACGGCGGCAATATTCAATTTTCCATCGGCGTGCGTCTGGACGGAACGGTAAACGGCATCTCGATCCTTTCCATTTCCGAGACGGCAGGCCTTGGCATGCAGGCGGAAGCGGTGCTGAAACCGCAGTTTGCAGGTAAGAATGTAAAAAAATTTGCCTATACCAAGAATGGCGCCGCGGCGGACAATGAAATCGACGCGATCTCCGGCGCGACCATCACCACGAATGCAGTGACCAATGGAGTCAATGCGGGTTTATACTATTTCCAGACAGTGTTGGGAGGAGGTGAAGGACAATGAGCCAGATAGAAGAAAAAGAAGTAAAACGGGAGAATCCGGTGACAGAGCGGTTACTAAACGGTATCGTGAAGGAGAATCCGACCTTTGTCCTGATGCTGGGCATGTGTCCTACATTGGCGGTGACGACCTCGGCAATCAACGGCCTGGGTATGGGTCTGACCACCATGGTAGTGTTGGCCTTAAGTAACGTATTTATTTCCCTGCTGCGCAACATCATCCCCGATAAGGTGAGGATTCCGGCCTTTATCGTGATCATTGCCTCCTTCGTGACGATGGTGGAGCTTTTGCTGCAGGGCTTCATTCCTTTCCTCTATGATGCGCTCGGCATTTACATACCGCTGATCGTGGTAAACTGTATTATTTTGGGGCGTGCGGAGGCATATGCGTATAAAAACCCCGTGATCGCGTCGCTGTTTGACGGTATCGGCATGGGGCTTGGGTTCTCCGTGGCGCTGACCTGTATCGGCGCGGTGAGAGAGCTTCTGGGTGCGGGGGAGATCTTCGGCATTCACGTAATGCCGGACAGCTTCGTGCCGGTGAGCATCTTTATCATGGCTCCGGGCGCATTCTTTGTGCTGGCGCTTCTGACGGCGATCCAGAATAAAGTGAAAATCATCGGCGAGCGGAAAGGAAAAGATATGTCAAAGATCCAGTCCGGCTGCAACAGTGACTGCATGAACTGTGCGGACACGGGCTGTGCAAGACGGCTGATCGATGATAAGACAGAGAAAGCAGGAGAGGAGGAGAAGAACAATGCTTAAAGAGCTATTAGTGATATTGATTGCGTCCTCCCTTGTCAATAACGTGGTGTTAAGCCAGTTTCTGGGGCTGTGTCCCTTCCTTGGCGTGTCCAAGAAGACAGAGACGGCGACGGGCATGGGCGTGGCGGTCATCTTTGTGATCACGCTGGCCTCGGCGGTGGCGGGAGCGATTTATCAGTTCATCCTGCAGCCCTTTCATATCGAATATTTGCAGACGATTGTATTTATTCTGGTCATCGCGGCATTGGTGCAGTTTGTGGAGATGTTCTTAAAGAAATTCATTCCGGGGCTTTATCAGTCGCTGGGCGTGTATCTGCCGCTGATCACCACCAACTGTGCGGTGCTCGGTGTGGCGTTGACCAATGTGCAGAAGAATTATGGAATACTGACCGGAATAGTCAATGGTTTCGCGACGGCGGTGGGTTTTACCATTTCCATTATTATTCTGGCGGGGATCCGAGAGAAGCTCAAGTACAACGATATACCCGAATCTTTTCAGGGAATGCCGATCGTGCTGGTGACGGCAGGATTGATGGCGATCGCGTTCTGCGGATTCTCGGGCTTATTGTAAGGGGGTAAAGGTATGGATATAACAGGTATCTTAATGGCTACGGGGATCGTGGGCGCGGTAGGCTTATTTGTGGGCCTGTTCCTCGGCGTGGCCGGTATCAAGTTTAAAGTGGATGTGGATGAGCGGGAGGAAGCCATTTTGGGCGTCCTTCCGGGAAATAACTGCGGCGGCTGCGGTTTTGCGGGTTGTTCGGGTCTGGCGGCGGCGATCGTAAAAGGCGAGGCACCGACAAACGCCTGTCCTGTAGGCGGCGAGAAGGTGGGCGCGCAGGTGGCGCAGATCATGGGCGTGGAAGCCGGCGAGAGCACGCGCATGGTTGCCTTTGTAAAATGCCGCGGAGATAAGGAGCGTACCCGTACAGACTATGATTATACGGGGGTTCAGGATTGCGCTATGGTAGCCTTTGTGCCAAACGGCGGGCCGAAGGCCTGCAACGACGGCTGCCTTGGCTTTGGAAACTGCGTAAAGGCCTGTCCTTTTGACGCGATCCACGTGATAAACGGCGTGGCCGTGGTGGATAAAGAAGCCTGCAAAGCCTGCGGCAAGTGTGTGGCGGCCTGCCCGAAGCATTTGATCGAACTGATCCCTTATGATGCGAAGCATGTGGTAGCCTGCAGCTCCAAGGAGAAGGGGCCTGTGACCATGAAGGCCTGTGATGTGGGTTGTATTGCCTGCCAGCTCTGTAAGAAGAATTGTCCTGCGGACGCGATCGTGATCGAGGACTTCCACGCCATCATCGATCAGGAGAAGTGTACCGGCTGCGGCACCTGTAAGGAGAAGTGTCCGAAAAAGGTCATTGTATAAAAAGGGAGAACGGAAACATGGAAGGACAGTTAAAGAGCGGGACCATCCTCACTTCTGAGAGCGGCACGAAATATACGGTCAAGCAGCTGCTCGGTGCCGGCGGGCAGGGAGAAGTTTATTCGGTGGAAGCCGACAATAAGCTGTATGCTCTTAAGTGGTATTATAAGAATACGGCAACCGAAAATCAGAAGGAGATCCTTGATAATCTCATCCAGAGCGGTCCGCCGGATGAGTCCTTCCTGTGGCCGCAGGATATGATTTTCAGGGCGCAGGGGGAGCCTTTTGGCTATATCATGCCGCTGCGCCCGAAGAATTACCGAAGTATTGTGGATATGATGAAACGCAAGGCGGAGCCTTCTTTTTACTGTCTGTGCAGGGCGGCCTATCATCTGACTAGGGGCTATAACGCCCTGCACGGAAAAGGATACAGTTATCGTGATATTTCTTTCGGCAATGTCTTTTTTGATCCTGATACGGGAGATGTCCTCATCTGTGATAATGATAATGTTTCCTATAATGGGGCGAAAACCGGTATTTACGGTACGCCCCGCTTTATGGCGCCTGAAATTGTGACGGGAAAGGCAAAACCGTCCCGCAATACCGACCTTTTTTCTCTGGCGGTGCTGCTCTTTTATATGTTCATGTTAAATCATCCTTTGGAGGGCAGGAGAGAGGCAAGGATCAAGTGCATGGATATCCATGCCATGAACATGCTTTACGGGACGGATCCGCTGTTTATTTTCGATCCGGACAACAATGACAACAGACCGCTGGCCGGGTATCAGGATAATGCCCTGATTTTCTGGGATCTGTATCCGCAGCAGCTTCGGGATCTGTTCACCACATCCTTTACCGTGGGGCTGACACAGGCAAACCGCCGCATCACGGAGGGCAAATGGATGGAGACCTTTGCAAACCTGATGTCGGGCATTATGCCTTGTCCAAACTGCGGCTGCGAAGTGTTTTATGATGTGCGCAAGGAGACGGACGGCGTCGCGCATATCTGCTGGGGATGTCAGAAAACGGTGCCCGTCCCGCCGAAGATCGTGATCGGGAAAAGCACAGTATTGTTATTGTCTAACACAAAACTGTATCGGCATCATATTGAGGGCAATTATGATATGGAGACGGTCGTTGGAGAGGTGGTGCAAAACCCTGACAACCCGAAACTGTGGGGGATAAAAAATCTGTCCGGTGATAATTGGACATACAGTAAGGCGGACGGTACGCAGGTTCCCGTGCCGCAGGGACGTTCGGCGGCAATCGTCAGGGATGCAAAGATCGACTTTGGTCAGCAGACGGGAGAATTTCATGGAGGGGCTTGATAGCGGGTATGGAAGACGATAATGTTTTGGCTGGTTTGATAAGGGACTATTCGGATGCGCTTTCTGACAGAAGGCGGCTGCAGGCTTTGCTTTTGGATTTTTTTCCGCAGGACAAACGTAAGAGGAATCTTCTCCTGATTGCGTTTGACGACGGTATTGTGGATGAAATGAGAGGTCTTGCGCAGATCGACAAGATGATACTGCATCGTTTTGTCAGGTCCATTGAGCAGGGATATGATGTCCGCACGAAAAGCGCGGAGACGGCGGTAAAGGCGTGGGCAAAGGCGATGGGGCTGTCAATGGACGGGGAAGAAGGGCAAAAGGAAGAAGCACCTGTTTCTATGGGCGAACAGATAGCGCCTTCTAAAAAGGAGTGGGTGCCCTGTGAGAGCAACAGCCTCTATGAGTATGAGGAGACATCCAGAGGACTGCGGATTTTGAAATATGCTGATTTCGATGAACCTGTGGTGGTGGTCCCCAATATCATTGAAGGGAAAAAAGTGATCGCGGTCGGTAATTACGCTTTCAAGGGCTGTGTCGGCATTGAGAAGGTCATCGTCTCCGAGGGCATTGAAATACTGGGGAACGGTGCGTTCCTAAATTGCCGGGGGTTAAAGGAGGTATCACTGCCGGAAACGCTTCGCGGGATCGGCAGTACGGATGCCACCGGCTGTCCCAAGATCTTAGGCAGCGAGATCAAATATGAGGGCGCCTTTGAATATAGCGGGCTGGAATCGATCAATGTGCCGAAGGGCGTGAAATATGTCGGGGAGAACAGTTTTGCCGGCTGCAGTCAGTTGAAGCGGGCGGTGCTGCCGGATACTTTGAAAGAAATCAGAGAAAATACATTCCGCTGGTGTAAAAGCCTCGTGGAGATAGTGTTTCCACAGGAGCTGGATATTATCAGGATATCTGCTTTTGAGGGCTGCGATGATTTACAGACAGTTGACCTTCCGGAGGGTATGACTAGTATTGAAGAAGGCGCGTTTGCAGGCTGTAAAAGTCTGGAAAGTATTTATATACCGGATTCCGTCATTGAGATCGGCGGCGGAAAAGGGACCGGGTTTTTGAAGACATTTGGAGAACCAAAAGAAAGGCATGCTGACTTTACGATTCGCTGTAATCTGGGTTCCTATGCCTTGCAGTATGCCAGAGCACAGCAGATCAGATGCATACAAGCTTAAAATAAAGGAGGAACGATGATGGGCGAAATGAAAAGACCGGGAGGAGAACTGGCGAGCAGACCGCTTCACTTTTTTTGGATCGTGGACTGTTCCGGTTCCATGTACGGAGAGAAAATCGGCACGGTGAACCATGCCATTCAATCCACCATACCCGAGATGGTGTCGGCGGCGGAGAATAACCCGAACGCACAGCTGATGATCCGTACTTTGAAGTTTTCCACGGGGGCTTCCTGGGTGACGACCAACCCGGTCAATGTAGAGGATTTTGCGTGGGATGACCTGGAGGCAGTCGGTGTGACTGATCTTGGCAAGGCATTTGAGCTGCTGTCGGCGCAGCTGACGATCCCGCCGATGTCAGACAGGGCGCTCCCGCCCGTGCTCGTGCTTTTGTCAGACGGACAGCCCACGGATGATTATAAAAAGTCTTTGGCAGAGTTAAAGAAACTGCCCTGGGGCAAAAAAGCGGTCAAAATCGCAATCTCCATTGGACAGGATGCGGATGATGCCGTTTTGGAGGAATTTACGGGCAATAAGGAGCTGGTGTTGCAGGCGAACAATGCGGCGGCTCTGACCAAGATGATCAAGTGGGCATCCACGGCAGCTTCCCTCGTTTCAGCGCCGGCAAGTCTGGCAGCGGAGGCTGCGCAGGATGGGGACAACCCTGTTATTGTCGATCTGGGCGGCAGGATTCCTGATTTGGATGATATTCAGGAAGGGGATGTATGGTAGCGTGAAAAGTGCTTCTAAAGACGTCCCGCCATTGGACAAAGACCCTAAGTCAGCAAAGCTGACTTGGAAGCACTATGTTTCACACAGGAGAATGCCTGAAATGCGGCATTCTCCGCACTGAGGGGAGATTTTGCGAAACGGATTTTGGCTATGTGCGAAATCTGGTTCAAGCGTGAATGGTAACTTGACAGAAAGGGTACTGCGTATGATACAAGTGTTTGGAACTTCCGTACAGGGCGCGTCCCACATTCGCAGTGGCAGGGAGTGTCAGGACAGCCTGAAAAAGGTGGTCAGGGATTCAGGTGCGGTGATCCTGGCGGTGGCGGACGGGCATGGGAGTGATTCCTGTCCTTACAGTAAGACGGGCTCCTTTGCGGCTGTCAATGTTTTCTGCAAGATCATGGATGACTATCTGGAGACTTATACCGGACAGCAGGAAATGCTTTTTACTTTCTTGAAACGGGAGGGCGATACCAAGATCGCGCAGGAGATTGATGCCGAGTGGAAACGCAGGGTCTTGCGGCTTCATGCCAAATGTAAGCGGGAAATTCCGATGCAGGAAGATGGCAGCAAGGATAAAGAAGCGGTATACAGGCTCTATGGGAGTACACTGCTTGGACTGGTCATCACGGAGGAATTTCTCTTTGCTTTTCAGCTCGGTGACGGGGATATCATGAAAGTATCGGAGGCCGGGATCTACAATGTCATTGAGCCGGATAAGATCCTTGGCACGGAAACGCATTCGCTGAGCAAAGCGGAGTCTTGGAAGAAAGCCATTACGCTGATCCGCAGACGGGAAGAAAAGGAAAAGCGACCCGTGATGTACATGCTTTCTTCGGATGGATTAGCCAACAGTTACAGAGACGACGGGGAATTTCAGAAAACCTGTCTGGATTATTATGCGCTGCTGAAAGAACACGGTGTAAAGGCAGTGTCGAATCAGTTGAAGGTATGGCTGCAGGAGACCAGTGAGATGGGCTGCGGCGACGATATCACGGCGCTGTTTGCCTATGAGACGGTATAGGAACGGGAGGCTATCATGATGGAAGCGAGAATTGCCTTGTGTAAATGTAAAGAAGGCGGAAATATATACGGTGTTCGTTTCGAGAAGATGGGGGATGGATGGAAATATACCTGGGCGTTTCCTGTCAAAGAGGCGGCAGCAAAACGTGAACATTATGACGAGACCAAGATCGTCGGACAGATTTTTCCTGAGAGCGGGTATCCGGGCTGCCCCTATTGCAGGACGAAAGATTTTGTGGTCTGCAACTGTGGGAAACTGAACTGCCATAACGGGAATGATACCCATTTTACCTGTAACTGGTGTGGGCTGTCGGGGACGCTGGGAAGCTACGACGGGTCCGGATTTGGTTCGGGCGGTGACGTTTGATATTACATTTATATTTGAATTATATAATGAATTTTAGGGTGTGCGGATGGTGACAGAAAAACAGGAGGGGAATGAGATGCAGACAGTAAAACTCGGTAAGACAGGGATCGAGACCAATAAGAACGCGTTCGGCGCGCTGCCGATCCAGCGGATCAGCGACGATGAGGCGGTGAAGCTTCTGCGCAAGGCTTACGAAAACGGCATGACTTTTTTTGATACGGCACGTGCCTATTCGGACAGCGAACATAAGGTAGGGCTTGCCTTTGAAGGAATGCGGGAGAAAATTTTTATTGCGACAAAGACGGGTGCGCAGAACGCGGAAGGTTTCTGGAAGGATTTGGAGACCAGCCTGACCAATTTAAGGACAGATTATATTGATATTTACCAGTTCCATAATCCGGGGTTCTGCCCGAAACCGGGGGATGAGAGCGGGTTATATGACGCAGCGCTTCAGGCGAAGGAGCAGGGAAAGATACGGCATATCGGTATCACCAACCATCGCCTCGCGGTGGCTCATGAGGCGATCGACAGCGGTCTCTATGAGACCTTACAGTTTCCCTTCTGCTATCTGGCGACGGACAAGGATGTGGAATTGGCTCAGAAGTGTAAGGCGGCGGACATGGGCTTTATTGCCATGAAAGCACTTTCCGGCGGACTGATCACCAATTCGGCGGCAGCTTACGCTTATCTGGCGCAGTTTGATAATGTGCTGCCCATCTGGGGCGTGCAGAGAGAGGCGGAGCTTGACGAGTTCCTCTCTTACATAGACAATCCGCCCGCCATGACAGAGGAGATCAAGGCACTGATCGACAAGGACAGGGAGGAGCTTTTAGGCGAGTTCTGCCGAGGCTGCGGTTACTGTATGCCTTGTCCTGCGGGAATCGAGATCAGTATGTGCGCAAGGATGTCCCTGCTTCTTCGCAGAGCGCCCTCTGCTGATTTTTTGGGAGATGTATGGCAGGAGAAGATGGGAAAGATCGAGGCGTGTCTGCACTGTAACCGGTGTAAGGGGAAATGTCCCTACAGTCTGGATACGCCGATGCTTTTGGCGAAGAATCTGGAGGATTATAAGAACGTGCTGACAGGAAAGACCAGCGTTTGATGACAGCAAAGAATGTGTAAAAGGGGATAGAAAAAACACATTGGAGGCTGAATAAATGAATGAACAGGCAAGAAACGCAACAGCAGTGATGGAAGAATGGCTTTCCCATCCGCGGGAACTTGGAAAAAAGCCTGCGAAACTGGAGATTGCGGGAGAGTTTGATTTGCACGATCTGCATTACTATATCTTTAAATTTAAGAAATCCATTTTGGGTTCTTGGAAGCTGGCAGTCTGTGGCGGTTATGAGGGAGACGGTCTGGGACACTGCGGTCATATTTTCAGTGCAATGGAAGATTATGACCCGGCTACGGCGCAGGAAAAATGTGTGCGGATGGTAGAGATGATCCGCAGCTATTGGATGGAGCGGGCAAAGGAACAGGAAGAAGGCGAAAGTACAGAGCATAAAGGCGGCAGCTTTTTAGGGTTTGTACTGCTATCCACGCCGGAATTTGATGAGGCGGCGTTTCGCGCCGTTCTCAAAGAAGACTGGGAAATCGAATATCCGGAAGAAACGGAAGATGAAGAAAGTGAAGAAAGCCATGAGGGAACCGTTGTCTTTCATGTGAATGAGATGATGGTAACGATCGGACTGATGGATACCAAGGTGCCGAATGGAGAGGCGGAGTATTGGGCAAACAGTAATTTTATCACCAGAGACGAATCGATCGCCGCGGCAAAGGCACATCAGGCGCACCTGATCGTGGCAGTTTTGGGTGGTGAAAAGCCTTTGCAGGCGGGAGAACTTTATGTCAAAGTCGCGGCCTCCTGTCTGAAAGCGTCCAATGCGCTGGGAATCTATCAATGCAACACTGTATGGCTGCCGGAGGACTTTATCCAATCGGCGAATTTCATGAAAGAGGGCGAAATTCCTCAGCCGGCGCTTGTATTCACCGGCTTGCATCAGGATGAAAATGGCGTTAGCTGTTGGACAAGCGGGATGCGTGCATTTGGGAAGGAAGAAATGGAAGTAATAAACAGCAGCCAGTCTTCCTATGATGTGTATGGCATGATGCTGAACATTTCGGCTTATCTTCTGGAGGAGGGCGCCACTTTGCGGGACGGGGAAACCATCGGGCTGACCGCAGACCAAAAGCTGACCATCACGCTTTCTGATGGAGTATATGTGGAAGGAAAGTCTTTAAAGATTGGATATTAACCGGAACCGTCTGCTGTCTGTAATGCCGAAGGGAGAGGTCAATGGAAGAGAAACGCCGATGGAAGAATAGATTGTGTATATCGGCCATTGCATTGGCTGTGCTGGTTTTGGTGCTGGCCGTGGACGGGCTTGCCTTTTTGGGAATGAAATATGTGTTTCATCTGGACTTTTCACAGGATTATCGACAAGTGAAAGCGGCCGGGCAGCTTAGATTTTGGAGTAGTTGGAACGAAATAGTTTACATAAGATGTCCTTTTGGCCTGCGTCCCATAGAAAAGCGTGAGGATATCCCATTGGAGGAGAAGCCAGCACTTACGTGGCTGGATACGAGTGTTTACGACGTTACGGATTCAGGCGGAACAGCGGCCTGGTATGATTGGAAAGAGGACAAGATTTTTCTTGGAAATGTGGAAGGTGAAGTACAGGATTCCTATGACGTGCTGTATGACTGTGAGAAATTGGCTTTTTCGCCTGATGGAAGATATCTGCTGAACTATGAAATTGAATATGGTGGAGAGATTACGGATGATGAGTATTGCTATTATCGGGTGATCGACTTAGGGGAAGGGACACAGTACACGGTTTATTCCGGATATCGGGAGTGGTTTCGTGTGTATTGGGAGGGAGAATGAAAAAGATACTCACACTGGACGCAGAAAACTATCCGGGCGATATGGAAGAAATTTTTCGCATCGCTGTCAGAGGAATCATATGTATTGGCGGGAAAATATTGATGATCGAAGATAATCTTGGCGAAGTAAAACTTCCGGGCGGCGGGATGGAAGACGGAGAAGATGATCTGCAGACTTTATGTCGGGAAGTAAGGGAAGAAACAGGATTTGTCGTTGTTCCGGATTCGGTTGTGCTTTTTGGCGAAATCGAGGAGAAACGCCTGTCTGCCCATGAAGATAGGATATGGCATCAAATCAGCCGCTTATATTTTTGTGATGTGGAAGAAAACAGACAGGAATGCGAGTATAGCGCAAACGAAAAGAAACACGGCTTTCGGCCTGTTCTGTATTCGATCGAAGAAGCCATTGCGAAGAATGAGTTCAGATTACAAACCAGAAAGAAGATGGCCTGGAATCTGCGGGAGTACAAAACATTGCTGCTGATTCAGGAATATATGAAGAACAAAAATCGGAGTCTGTAGGTGTGGATGAATTCCTGTTTTACGAATGGATGCGGTGATGGCGGAGGACTGAAGGTTGAAAGAAAATCTTTCAACCTTGATTTGAGGGTCAAATGAACATGCAAGCATGTTCGCTTGACCCATGGAGGTAAAAATGATACGGCAAATGTCGCGCGAAGAAGTACCGGCTGTGGTAGATTTGATCAGAGAAAGTTTTATGACAGTGGCAGATGAGTTTGGGCTGACAGTGGAAAATGCACCGAGATTTACGGCTTTTGCGACCACGCCCGACCGTCTGTATTGGCATATGGACGGGGAACACAGGCCTATGTTTGTCTTTGAAGAAGATGGCAGATTGTGTGGCTATTATTCGTTGTTGCTGCAGGAAAACGGGGAATGTGAACTCAATAATCTTGCGGTGCTGCCCGCATATAGACACAGAGGGATCGGGAAACAATTACTGGAGCATTCTTTTGCTGTCGCTAAGGATGCCGGGTGCATAAGTATGAATATTGGGATCGTTGAGGAAAATACGGTTCTTCGTAACTGGTATGAACAAAATGAAGCAGTTCATGTCGGTACGGAGAAATATGATTTCTTTCCTTTTACTTGCGGGTATATGCAAAGGGAATTATAAGTCAGGTCAGGAGGAGATTTGGTGCAAGTATTTGCGATCGCAGCCGTGACAGCCGGCGGAAAAACAACAAGCGTAAAAGAGGTGATCAGATGGCTGCCGAATGCGCAGTTGTTGCATTTTGATGCGTATCGATTTGAAGGGGAAGTGGATGATTTCTACCAATGGGTGCAGGATGGAGCAGACTACAATGTTTGGAATCTTACGCCGTTAGAGAAAGATATCATAAAGATAAAAGAGGAAGGAAAATGTGAGTACCTGATTCTTGATTATCCGTTTGCCTACTGTAATGCACAGATAGAAAAATATATTGATGTGGCTGTTTTTATCGATACGCCTTTGGACATTGCATTGGCAAGAAGGATTTTGAGGGATATGGGCAATGCTTCCGGTGAGAAAATCAGAAGTGATTTGAGAGGATATTTAGAGTATGCGAGAGTGGCATATGTGCAAATGCTCAAAGATATATTGCCATCATCTGATCATGTGATCGACGGTACGAAAAGCGTGGAGGCGATCGTGGAAGAAATCATAGAAATCATCAAAGGATAGAGTTGAATTTATGCGAATTGCAGCCAAGCCGGAATAAAAACAGCGTGGAAATGGAGAAAAGATGGAGAGGCAAACAGACATGAATAATGAAACTATTATTGACCATAATAAAAAATACTGGGACGAGCATGCGGATTTTTGGTTTGGAACCACGGCATTGCCAGAGTATGGCGTGAAATTTGTCACGGAGGATGAATTACACTTTTTTCAGGATGTGGCAGGGAAAAAAGTGTTGGAAATATGTTGCGGCAGCGGTCATTCTTTGAAGTATCTCGGAGACAGAAAAGCGGCAGAACTTTGGGGGCTGGATCTCTCAAAAGAGCAGCTTTCTCATGCCGGTGAATATTTGCAGCAAAACGGCTATCAGGCGAAACTGCTTTGCGCTTCCATGGAAGAAGATGCGGACATACCAACCGATTATTTTGACTATGTGTATTCTATCTATGGCATCGGCTGGACGACTGATTTGCCGGAGACGTTTCGAAAAATAGCCTCTTATCTGAAGAAGGATGGAACCTTTATTTTCAGCTGGCATCATACACTGCACTATTGTGTGTCGTGGTCCTGTGAAAAACGGGATGTGATCGAGGGCGATGATTTGATTTTTACAAGGAGTTATTTTGATGAATCTTATTTTAAGATGCCTGTTCATGACAGTGACATCATCCTGTGCAATCGAAAAATATCCACGTACATCAATGCGCTTGCGGATGCCGGGTTTGTGATTGAACGGATGGTAGAGCAGAACGATCGGAAGACAATGGAGGATTTGCAGGATAGGAGTACAAAGGCGAGAAAGGCCAGAATGTGTCCAATCTCCATGTGCTTTAAGGCGAGAAAACTTTAAGACGGGAAAACTTAAAGAGCGGGAGGCTTGCACAGTCTCCCCGAATGTGTTATTCTGACATTACTTGGATGATCTTTTTATCTATTGCCCAATGGGCATCACAAAGAGCATTTCGCTCAAAGATTCCAAGAGTAACGGTAAACCATAACAGTTATAGTAGAGGTTTTTATATTGCCGACTTGGAAAAGTCTGATACATTTTGATACATGTCGGGATATCATTAACCTCTGGAAGGATCCTGAATCCGATCGAGATCGGCAGTATGATCGACGAAAAATGATGGTGCTCGATCTGAAACTGGAGTTAAATGACAGCCGCATCCTGGATATTGAGATGCAGGTCGTTGATCGGGGAAACTGGCCTGAAAGATCTCTGACATATCTGTGCAGGACGTTTGACCAACTGGAAAAAGGAGAGGAGTATTTGGATGTGAAGGAGACGATACATATCGGGATACTCAACTTTACCCCGCAAGGTTTCCCGGAGAAACTATATTTGGAGTATTATTTTTACAATTTGGATACCGCACATAAATATAGTGACAAACTGTCAATCCGTGTGTTACAATTAAACCAGTTAGGCAGCAAAGCGAAAGAAAATGAAAAGTGGAATGAGATATATCATTGGGCGCGCCTTTTTAAGGCACAGACATGGGAGGAGATGCGGATGCTGGCGGAAAAGAACGAGACCATCAGAGAGTGTGTGGTCACCCTAAAAGAACTGACGGCTGATGAAAAGGCAAGGATGCAGTCGGAGGCCCGCGATGAGTATTACCGCAGCTTAAATTGGGCGGAGAAACGCGGACTTCAGAAGGGAATAGAACAAGGCTTAGAGCGAGGTCAGAAAGAAACAGCACGCATCTTAGTTTCTAATGTAGATCATGCCATGGAGAGTTTTCATGTGGATCTGGCAGGAGCCTGTGCGGGGCTGGGGACAACAGTGGAAGCCTATTATGCAGCTAAGAATGTACTGGAATAAAAATAGTTGTAAATTTTTGTGAGGTTGAATTTTCATATAGCAGCATGTAAAATAAGAACATATGAGGCGTGTGAGAAAAGTTTTGGCTGCTCCGTTGAGTAGTCTTGAGAGAATTTTAATTCTTGCACAGTATGTGGAAAGAAAGGAGAAAAACGCATGAAGAAGGAGACCCAGGTATCATAGCGCAATGGCTATGACATTTCAAACTTAATTGTGATAGCCATTGCACTTCCTAAAAGTAACGATTAGGAGGTAGCTATGAGCTATAAACGGGCAGATGATATTCTGCCGGAAAATATTCTTGAGATCCTGCAGACGTATGTGAGCGGCGAAGCCATCTATGTGCCGAAGAAAAAAGAGTGTCGGAAAAGATGGGGTTCTTCCACGGGCGTGAACGAAACGCTTCGCATCAGAAACGAACAGATTCTGGAACAACATAAGAAAGGCGCTTCGACCAAAGAACTGGCATCATGCTATTATTTGACGGAAAAGAGCATACAGAGAATCTTAAGGGAAATGCAAGTGAAACCTCCTATGGAGCAATGTGGAGTAGGAGGAGATAAAATTGAATAGAGAGAATAAGAGAAAGACATTTGAGAAGGGATATTACAAAACCCATGCCTGTGAGGAAAGTTTTGTGTGTAAGATCTGTGGGCGGCAGGTGATTCCGGAAGGAGCGGGAAGCAAACACAGAAATCATTGCCCGAACTGTCTGACAAGCCTGCATGTGGACATTGAACCGGGAGACCGCGCGTCGGACTGCGGCGGCTATATGGAACCGGTGGCAGTCTGGGTCAGAAAAAACGGGGAGTGGGCAATCATACACCGCTGCCGCCAGTGTGGGCAGATGAGTTCTAACAGAATCGCAGCGGACGATAATCCCATGAAGCTGATGTCCATTGCCATGAAACCGCTGACCTCATCGCCATTTCCCACCGAACAGATCGAAGAAATGACGAGGATGATGGGCGGAGAGGGCAGTATATCTTGAATCTAAGGGCGTGTGAGTTTTCACACGTCTTTATTTTGTCCCCAATTTCCAAATAAAATAAGTCGACACTATTAACTCAAGATGGCTCAATATTGTGAGCGTTTCCATATGAACGAGAGTTATGTGAGCTGGATTTTGCTGGAACAGGACGGATTTTTTACAAGGAAACATGTTTCCGGGAGTAAGGTAATCAAATAATTATTTTTACTTGACATATATAGATGGCCTATATATAATTTAATATATAGATAATCTACATATAAAGGAGATGATTTGATGGCGATAGACAAATCACTGATCTCAGGAAGCACTTCCATGCTGATCCTTCACCTTTTGGAAGATAAAGATATGTATGGCTATGAGATGATAGAAACTTTACAGAAGAAATCCGAAAATGTTTTTGTCTTGAAAGCGGGGACGCTCTATCCGTTGCTGCATTCTCTGGAAGGAAAGAATTATCTGACTTCCTATGAAGACGAAGTGAATGGAAAACAACGCAAATATTACAGTATCACCAAGGTAGGGAGAAAGTACCTAAGATCCAGAATGGAGGAGTGGCAGGAATATCAGACCGCGGTAGTCCATGTGCTGGGGGTGGTAGGGTGAAAAGAAGTTCTAACCGTTCACAGCAAGGGCTGTTTCGCGGAGAACTTCTAAGTTTCACCCAGGAGAATGCCTGGAATACGGCATTCTCCGCACGCGACTTTGAGCAAGAGCATCTCAAAGTCGTTGATGGCAGATGAGAAACTGCAGTCGCAGCTTTCTCATCGCATCTTCGCAACAAGTTGCTCAGAAATGAGGATTAGGATGACAAAAGAAGCTTTTATTCAAAATGTTACGGAACAGATTCGATGTGTCAGGGCAAGGGACGGTATCGCCAGAGAATTATCCGATCATATCACCGATCAGGCTGCCGCCTATGAAGAAGCAGGCGAAGCGCATGAGGAGGCGGTCGATCGGGCGGTGCAGGAGATGGGGGATCCGGTGGAAGTCGGTGTGGAACTGGACAGGATCCATCGTCCGCAGATCGATTATAAGTTGCTTGGAATGGCTTTTTTATTTCACATAGCAGGGTTCTTCATTATCTGGCTGATGGGTGATTTTTCGAACCATCCGCAATATATTGGCAGACAGTGCGTCGTGTTGGCGCTTTCCTTTGGGGTGATGGCGGGCATGTATTTTTTGGACTACAGTTTTATTGCCAGATATGCCTACGGCATCGGTATCTTTGTCACGGCAGCCTTGTTGATCAGCAATTTATTTACTGTGCGGGAAGGAAGGGTTTCCGGCATAATGTTTTGTTATCTCTATGTTCCTGTATTTGCCGGAATTTTGTATCGGCAAAGAAATAGGGGATATCGTGCGCTGATATGGGCAATGGGGATGCAGTTTGTGATCACGTGTTTGGCACAGATTTTTTCCGGTACGCCTGCGGCGGCAAATATCTATCTGATAGGTACGGCTCTGCTTGTCATTGCAGTGGCAAAAGGCTGGTTTTCCGTGAACAGAAAGGCGGCGGTGGCTGCCTTGGCAGGCGCGCTTATGCTATTGCCGTTGGTTCTGGTGACGGTGAAAATCGCTGTTTTCGGAAACGGTTATCAAGCGCACCGTCTGTTGGCATGGCTGAATCCGGAAAGAGATGCCGAAGGAGCCGGTTATGTTTATCGGTGGCTGCGGCAGGAATGGGGGATGGTAAGGCTGATTGGCGCCGCGGATAACAGTCCGTTATTGGGAGACAGTCTGATCGGAGGACCGTTTTTTACAGAGCCTTTTATCTTACTGCAATTGATATGTAAATATGGAATTTTGGCAGGCGCGGCTTTGGTCGTGGCATTTGCGGCAGTGACGGTACGGGCATTTCAGATTGCAAAGCGCCAGAAAAACCAGCTCGGTTTTATGCTGTCCGTGGCAAGTTTCATGGTGATTTTACTGAATTGTCTGGAAGGGATTTTGATCAATACGGGATATTTTCTGGTAAGTTCCATGCAGTTTCCTTTCGTGACCTACAGCGCGTGCACGGCGATGACTTATGCGGCGTTGATCGGATTGTTACTCAGTATTTACCGTAATGAAAGGATCGTCACAGAGGAAACGTTTCGACGACCAATGCGGAGAATAACAGTAAAATGGGAGAAAAGGTAGAGGGAAATCCTTTACCTTTTCTTTTTTTTGCAATTTTTAATCCTTTGGGCAGACTTTTTCGTTATTATAGATAGGTGTATGTCTGTAGCTATTTGCGAAACGCACCATAATACTGAAATAATTGCGCAATTAATATCATGATAAGCAGACGCTTGGAAAGGAGGCGGTATAATGTGAGCGATGACGAGTTAATTGACAGAATCAAAAGCGGCGACGAAGCGGCGGCGGAAGAACTGATCGACCGCTATTATGCCGCCATCCTGCGGTACTGCGGCTGGCATTGTGTCAATCAGGATAAAGCGGAAGACTTAACGCAGGAGACTTTCCTAAAGCTGTTTCGCAGTCTGCCGCGCTACAAGGGCAAAAACAAATTTAAGTCCTATCTGTACACGATCGCCAACCGTCTTTGCATCGATGAGAGCAGAAAAATGCCTTTTTATTCGTTGGAGGATGCGGCGGAAATTGCAGATGCAAAAAACGAGATCGCGCAGGTGGAGCACAGGGAGGAGATTGAACGGCTGCTCTGTGTTTTATCGGAAGTGCAGAGGGAGGCGGTACTTCTCCGCTTTGGGCAGGAACTGGGGTTTGCGGAGATCGCAGAAGTGATGGGCGGCAGCTGGCGGACGGCGCAGAGCCGCGTGCGCAATGCGCTGCGGCTGATGAGAAGGGAGTGCAGGGATGAAAGATAGGGAATTAAAAACATATCTGCAAGGCTCTTTACAGCAGGGAGCGGCGGTGCGGATCGAAAAAAAGAGAGAGACCGTTGCGGGATGCAGAAAAATCATGCGGGAACAGGCGGAAAGCCTCGCAGAAAAAAGGACAGGGTTCTGGCAGTTTTTGTCGGATGTCTTTCGGTTTGAGGGACTGTGCATCTTCGGTCTGCAGGCAGGGGTGTTACTTTTGATATGCACAATGCTTGGTACCATAGAGAACATCATAGACAACGCGTCCTATTATATTCCTGTTTTTACGCCGCTGTTTGCGCTGGCGGGGATTCCGCCGCTGCTGCGCAGCCAGTTTTACAAAATGGGGGAAATGGAATCAGTGACAAGGGCATCGAATGTGGAAATCCTGCTCGCGAAACTGATTCTTGCCGGGGCGGCAAATCTGATCGGTATTACGGTGGTGTTATGCCTGATACTGTATGCACGGCAATCCGACGGGGGGCTTGGGCAGATGATTCTGTACGGTCTGGTGCCGTATCTGGTCTGCATAACGACCATCCTGCGGCTGATCAGACTGCGAAGGAGCGAGAAGCTTTCGGTCTGTGCGGTTGCGACGATAGGATTCTGTGCAGGCTGGATAATATTGGCAAACAGGATGCCGCAGATCTATGAACCTTCCGCAACAGGGGTGTGGATTTTATTATTATTTGTCTTTGCCGGATTTTTCGGCAGGGAGATCAGATTTATGATGGAGAGAAAGAGGGAGGGAAAAGGGTATGGAATTATCAATTGACCGTCTGACAAAACAGTACGGGAGGAAGATTGCGGTGGACTGTGTGAGTACAGTCTTGAAGCCGGGCGTGTACGGGCTGTTAGGGGAAAACGGCGCGGGCAAGACTACGCTGATGCGGATGCTGTGCGCGATTCTGGAAGCAACGGCGGGAGAGGTGTTTCTGGACGGCAAGGAGATATGTGCCCTTGGCGCCGAGTACAGGGATCTGCTCGGCTATCTGCCGCAGGATTTCGGCTATTATCCAAACTATACGGCGAAGGAATTTTTGCTGTATATGGCGGCGCTCAAGGGCATTCCGCGTGAGGAGGCGGAAAAGCGGACCGACGAACTTTTGGAAGTTGTTAGTCTAAAGGAAGCGGCGTCAAAAAAGGTAAAGACGTTTTCAGGCGGCATGAAACAGCGCGTGGGGATTGCGCAGGCGCTTTTGAACCAGCCAAAGATTTTGATTCTGGATGAACCGACGGCGGGGCTTGACCCCAAGGAGAGGGTGCGCTTCCGCAATCTGATCTCCGACTACGCGGCGGGGAGGATTGTTATTTTATCCACCCATATCGTGTCGGATATTGAGGCGATCGCGGACAAGGTGCTGCTGATGCGAGGGGGAAAGCTGGTATCGCAGGGAACGGTCCCTGAATTGACGAAGGAAGCGGAAGGGAAGGTCTGGGAGCTGTCGGTTTCTAAGATGGAGGCAAAAGCTTGGCAGGAGAAGGCGGCGGTCGCAAATCTGCGGCATGAGGGGGAACAGGTGGTGCTGCGTATTCTGGCGGATAATAAGCCGGCAGAGGAGGCGATGCCCTGTGAGACGACGCTGGAGGATCTGTATCTCTACTCTATGCGTGGAAACAAGTAAGTTATTGTGAGATTTCTTTGAGGCTGTTGAAATGGCACTACAAGTATCATTGTTTTGCAGCATGGAATGAGTTTTGCAATTAGCGAGACAGGGAGGCTTGAAAGGAGAAAGCGGAAATGGAATTATTCAGGTTGGAGCATAAAAAGTTGTGGAGAAAGAACAGTACCAGAATCTGTGTCCTGTTATGTGTTTTTTACTGCGTGGTATTTGGAAGTTTTATGATTTATCAATGGATAACCTACGGTAGCACAGATAATTTTAGTAGTCACAACTTTGACGGGTATGAGAACATCAGGAACTGTCAGGCTTATTCTCAAAAATACGGGGTATTGACGGATGAGTCCTTGCAGGAATGGGTCACGGATTTTAAGAGTCTTTATGCGCAATTGCGTGATGAAAGAAAAACGCAGGGGGCTGAGAACCCGGAAACGGTTTACAGAGTAAACAATTCAGATATGTATACGATAAACGGTTGGCTTAAGACACTTTATCCGGAGTTGGAAAGGGCGGATATGCTTGGTGTTACGGTCATGAGTGATTATGTGGAGACAGAAAAGCTCACCGGGATTTATGAGAGAAGGGAAAAAGCCATTGATACCTTCCTTGAGATCAGCGGGCAGACCGGGGCGGAGCGTGATTATCTTCTGCGGATCAATGAAAGGGTGAAAGGACCTTTTTCTTGGAAATGGACAGATGGGTGGTCGAATGTTCTCGGTAATGCGGTATCCGGGTTGGGAACCATTCTGGCGTTGTTTCTCGCCGTTGTCCTTTCCGCTCTTTTTGCGGGGGAGTGGCACGACAATACCAGCGCGCTGCTTCTAACGACAAGAAACGGCTGGAAGAAGTTGGCGACGGCAAAAATATTGACGGGCTTTGCGTTTACGCTGGAGCTTTTTTCTATGGTGGCGGCGGGGATGATCATATTACAACTTGTCTATCTGGGGACGGAAGGGTGGGATATGCCCATTCAGATGGTTAAGATGATTGCGATTGCACCCATGAACATGCTGCAGGCGGAAATCTATGAGTATGCATTTACTTTACTCGGCGCGCTGGGGTTTGCCGGGGTGGTCATGCTGTTTTCGGCTCTTAGCAAGAATCATGTGCTGGCGCTTCTCTTAAGTATGGCGGTGGCGTACGGACCGATGGCTGTCAAAAACAATGTACCCGTAGTGCTGCAGCAAGCGTTTGATCTGCTGCCATTGGTGGGGAGCGGAGCAGATGTGTTCCGTACCAATACCTTTCACCTTTTTGGACACTATATTTGGTCACCGTATCTGATCATCTGGGTGCCTTTGCTGATCGGTGTGTTGTGCCTTAAGCCTGCCGTTAAGGGATGGGCGAGACGGATGAAGGGTTAAGAAATGGAGTGAACGGCGGATGGCAAAAAATGGAGTGAAAAGAATGGAATCGTGGGTGCGTCTGTGATAAGATAACATAGTTGAACAAATGGTTCAAATAGCGTTTTTTCAGGGAGGCGGGCCTATATGAAAATAAGGGATCATAAAAAGTCATATTTCATCGTATTCCTGATAGGTATGGTCATGGGGATCTTATGTCGGCTTACGGATTTTCTGCCATATGAAGAAAGTCTGTGGAGCTTTCCGTCAGTAGCGACGCTCTTTGGTTTTTGGAGTGAAAGATTTTTTAGTGGAGGACAGTTCCAGACAAACTTATTTCTTGTGTATTCTGTTTTGTCAGTTGCCTGCGGTATTGGCAGCTATGTCCTGTATTTTTGGAACAGACAGAATGTATTCAATTCCTTTTTGTATGCGCTTCCGGCAGGCGGCATGTTGGCAGAAGCGGCAGCCTGTCTGATTGTATTGTGTAACAGGCATATGCTGCTGGCACAGACAATCTTTGATCTTGCTGTTGGCATGGCGTTCGGGATCGGAATGTATCGAAAGGCATATCATAAGATGTTGTATATCGGTACGGTGATCGCTGCGGGAGCGTTGGTGTTTCTTTTGGTATATCAGCCGTTTTTGTTGAATGGTTGGTAAGGTTATCACAGATGTCCGTTAAGGAAAATTCTCGGAAGCGTACTGCGTCCCGTTTCTTGTAACCAGCAGATATGCCACATCCTTTTCCGCATCCAGTAATTTCCGCCCTTTTTCCACTCCCAGACAAAGGCAGGCGGTGGAAAGGGCGTCAGCTTTGCTGGAGGAAGGACAGATGATCGTCACCCCCGCAAGTTCATTTTCCACGGGATAACCTGTGGCGGTGTTGAGGATATGGTGGTAGAGCACGCCGTCCTCATAGAAACAGCGCTCGTAAATGCCTGATGTCACCACGGAGGTATCCATGATCTCGACGGTGTCCAGTGTTTTCCCCGTCTTAGCAAAAGGTTCCTGAATGCCGACGCGGAAGGGGGAGCCATCCGGTTTTTCCCCGATGGTGAGCACATTGCCGCCCAGACTGATGCAGGCGCTCTCTACGTCCTGCGAGAGCAGATACTCCTTCATTTTGTCTGCAATATAGCCCTTGGCAATAAAGCCGAGGTCCACGGCAGCCTCGGGATCAGTCAACGTTACGGTACGGTAGACGGATTCGCCTGTTTCATCAGAAGGGGCAGTGCCAAAGCGGATGTTTTCATGGGAGACGTGGGAGAGCGCTTCTTTGATGGCGGATTCGTCCGGTACCTGTGCATTTCCTTCGGAGCCGAAGTTCCAGAGTGCACTCACCGGACGGATGGTGAAATCGATAGCCCCTTCCGTTGTGTTTGCCCAGTCTGCCGCATGGATCAGTAGCTTGACCGTCTCCTCCGATACCGTGACGGTTTCTCCTTTTCCGTGGTTGATCTTCCATACATCAGACCCTTCTTTTGTGGCACTGAACAGGCTTTCGTATTTTTCCGCCAGCGCAAAACACCCGTCCAGAATCCCCTCATCCTCCGTGTCATACAAGGTGATTTGAATCACCGTGTCAAAGTAAAATCCTGTACGCGAGATTGGCTCGATGTTTCGGGCACAGCCAGACAGGAGGGCGGAGATTATAACCAGAACTAAGGAGAAAACAGATGCAAGTCTTGATGTAGAAGTTATCGAGCCTATTTTTTGAGATAATTTCATATGTTATGCCTTCCTGCATCATAATTTGAAATTTTGGTGATGCCTGCAAAATTGCATTTATTGATTCCATATGGATTATAATTTCTCAATCCAAGTAAAGAACTTATCTAATCCTTGATTCGTCTTTCTCGTCTCCAGAAACGTCCCCGCCGTATACCACGAATGCGTATTCCTTTTGTCCACCACAGAATAAAGTTCGCAGGGAATGCCAAGTGCCTTTGCTTTTTTATAGAATTCTTCCGCACAGGAATAGGAGATCAGCCCGTCGTGCTCACTTTGGATCAGCAGCATCGGTATCTCGCTTTTCGTTATCAGCGCACACGGTTCTCCCTGTGTTCTGTCAAAGCCCTTTGCAAATAATTGATTTAGAAGCAGTCTTACGGAGAGGGAGTCCTTTTTCGAAAAGCAGTAGGGACCGCCGACACCGATAAAGCCAATCACAGGGGAGAGATCAACGCCGTATTTTTCCTGTATATTGTTACCGTAGCATAAGATAGAAGTCAAATGCGCGCCCGCGGAGGGACCGGATACAATCACTTTTGAAGAATCAATTCCCTTTTTCTGCAAAAAGGCGATTGCCGCTTTGTATCCGCTGCACACGTCTTCAATCTGACAGGGGTATTTGTTTTTGGGAGACAGTCTGTATCCCAGAGAGAGAAAACGGTAGCCGTGTTTTGCCACACATTGACCGACGAAGTCAAATATCCTCGGCGTACCCGCATTCCAGCCGCCGCCGTGTACCCAGAGGATCACTTTATCGCTGGTGATGGTCTGCGGTTCATAATATAAAAAATACTGTTGCTTGTCATTGCCAAAGGATACCGCCTGCGGTTTGATTTCTTTTTTGACCCGCAGCATTCTTGCATATAAGCCCCAGTAGCTGAGACTTTCACGTGTGGAATCTTTCATGGTAAGGCGCCTCCATAATATGGTTTTCCTCTAAAGTTGCCATTTTTCTGATATTATGATACCATAGACGCAGACTCAGCAGTCTGCATCAGAAGAATTACTTCGTAATTCTTCTGGCGATGCCAAATATTACAGCTTCTGTGGTTATGATACCATATCTTCTGATAAAAATATAGTTACAATCATTTTCTGGATGAGTGAAAGGAATGACCGATTTATGAAATTACCGGGAGAAGAGGAAGTAGGAGGAGGCATGGGTCCCTCCATGATCTATATGGTCATTGGTGTATCTGTCTTTATCCTGATTGTGCTGTTTGCCGTATTCAAGGGAAACAGCAATAAGCAAAGCGGCAGTGAATATTTAAAAGAGGCGCAGCGCCAGAAAGAGGAAGTAGCGATGCAGGAGGAGCTTGCGGCGGCGCAGGAGGAGGCAGCGATCCCAAAACGTCGTGCTGAAGATCTGGATTTTTGGGATATGTATCCTGAGGAAACAGAAGAAGCTAAGGCGGCGGAGGAAAAAGCCTCTCAAAATCCTTATACCGAAAAGGCAGAGCAGGAGAAGGAAGCTGAGCGGCAAAAAGAGGAAGAAGCCAGAAACGATCCGGCGACAGACGGCAAGCATACTCTGATTACGAATCGGGACGGATCGGAGGAATGGGTGCTGATCAGCCCTTATCTGGCCAAGAATACGCTGGACTTCACTCGAATGGAGGACAATGGCGGATTAAAGCGGTACATGGAGAATGGCAGGAAGATTTCCTATGTGGGAGTTGATATTTCCAAGCACACGGGGAAGATTTATTTTCCGGGCTTGAAGGCAGCGGGGATCGACTATGTGATGATTCGGCTTGGCAGTCGCGGCTACAGCTCTGGGCAGATCGCTCTGGATGAAAATTTTAAGGAAAATATCGACGGCGCGCTGGAGGCAGGTCTGGATGTGGGGATATATTTTTACTCGCAGGCCATTTCGCAGGATGAGGCTGTACAGGAAGCTAATTTTGTTGTGCAGAATCTTGAGCCTTACCAGGGGAAAGTAAAGTATCCCGTGGCTTTTAATATGGGCTTTGTATCGAATGACAAGTCACGCGTTGAGGGATTAAGCCGTGAGGACAAGACGAACGTTACGATCAGTTTTGCGGAGGCAGTTAAAGCGGCGGGTTACGTACCCATGGTTTATGGGGACAAGGAATGGCTGATCAAGGAAGTTGATCTTGCGAAGCTGCAGGACTACGATATCTGGCTTTCACAGGAGGAAGATATTCCGGACTACCCTTACCGCTATGCCATGTGGCAGTATGATACGGACGGCATCCTCAACGGAATCGATGGCGGAGCGGACTTAAACATCTGTTTTGTCGGTTATTCGGAACGGTAGGAAAAAAGGCGGGGGGACACCTGCACAGAAGCATAGAGGGCGGCATAGGCATCAGGCGACAGATTCTCCATGTAATTGGGAGAGTAAGCCTTGTCTATGCCTGCTTTTTTTAACAGGTCAATGGCCTTATTATAGGCGACTGCGGCTTCGATTTCAGAGTCGTAGACGCCGACCTTTACATTGCCCTTTACATGGATCTTGACCTGATAGCAGATTTTCCCCTTTTCCCGGATGGTCTGTACGCCGTGAAAGCGATTGATGACTTCGATGTTTTCGTAGCGCAGATCGTTTCGATTGCCGTTGATAAAGCGATAGTCCCGTTCTTCTACGGCATAACTTTTGATGCCGTAGCGGCTTAGAATGTTGACCTGCATACCGTAATCCGCCACGAAATAATGCCCGCCGCGTCTTGATATCTTGCGGGACGCGTAATAAAACAGATCGTCCTTATCAAAGAGAAAGTAATCAGCGGGCGAAAAATAATAGTAAAAGAAATGCGGGCGGATATAGATTGGGGTAGCAAGATAAATGCCGTTATCCCTGAAATTGATGAGACTGACCCATTTTGAAAAGGCGAGAGGAGAGCTTTCTTTATAATCTTCTAAGAGAATCGAATCGTTTTGTATAAGAGCGGAGGCGGCGAGGTACATCTCGTGCGCCTTCTCTTTTTCGACATGACTTCCCAGACTGATGTGTTTATTGCGATAAGTTAATGAGGCGCGGAAATAGACGGTCCCGTCCTTGCGTTTTGCCGTATATACGCCTGTCAGCGGCTCTCCCATGACGCAGCCCTCCTTTTCTATGATTGTACCATTTTTGAGAAAAAAAACAAATTCTGAAATATTTTTCCTGTATACGGCATAGAATACTGTTGTAACAGACTTTTTGTGCAGCAAAGTTTCTAAAACGAGGCAAAATTGTGAGGAAGCGTCCAGGCATATATCTTTGGAAACTTAGCAAAAACGCTTCGGAATGGTGAAAATATGTACAGGAAATGTATTACGTGCTTCCTGCTTACAGGTATGACGATCCTGTCGTCGTGGCTGTGTGTCAGGGAGTTGAAGATCGATCGGATATCGGCCAAGCCTGCCTTTCGCATGGAATACCTGGACGAGACGATGGAGGAGGACAAACACAGTTTTGTGGAGATGCTTGAGAGCGTATCCTCCGGCCAGCGGGTCGTCAGTTATGAAGTATTGGAACAGACGAAGGCGTATCAGTTGTCGGACAAGGACTATGACACACTGCTGCGGATCGTGGAAGCGGAGGCAGGCGGAGAAGATCAGGATGGGAAGCTTCTGGTTGCGAACGTCGTTTTGAATCGGGTCAACAGTGAATTATTTCCAAATTCAGTATGGGATGTGGTCATGCAGAGAGAACAGGGCATTGCGCAGTTTTCTCCGACAGTTGATGGCAGATTTCAGAGCGTACGCGTGAGCGAGGATACGGTGGCTGCGGTGGAACGCGCCCTCTACGGAGAGGATATCTCTCAGGGAGCGCTGTATTTCTGTGCCCGCGAAAAGGCGGATTCCGACAGGCTGAAGTGGTTTGACAGAAAACTGACCAGACTTTTTTCTTACGGAAATCACGAATTCTTCTTATAAGGCTTATTGCGCGGATTGAAAAAGTGTGTTACCATTCAAGTTGGCAATGAGCAGTGCACTGCACAACTTACAGAAGAAAGGCGAGATTACCATGGAAGTTTACTACAGCAGTACGAGGGACAACAGCAAAAAGATCACTGCTTCTCAGGCAATTTTACAAGGACTGTCGGCGGACGGCGGTCTTTTTGTGCCGGATCACATTCCTGCGCTGTCCCACAGCATGAAAGAACTTGCGGGTATGAGTTATCAGGAGACGGCTTACGAGGTGATGAAGCTGTTTCTAACCGATTTTACGGAAGAAGAACTCAAGACCTGTATTGCGCGTGCTTATGACGCGAAATTTGATACGGATATGATTGCGCCGCTTGTGGAGGCGGAGGGTACTTACTATCTGGAATTGTTTCATGGTTCGACGATCGCCTTTAAGGATATGGCGCTGTCAATTCTGCCTCATCTGATGATCACTTCCGCGAAAAAAAATCATGTAGAGAATGAGATCGTAATCCTGACGGCCACTTCAGGCGATACGGGGAAGGCGGCTCTGGCAGGGTTTGCGAATGTTGCGGGCACGAAAATCATCGTGTTTTATCCCAAGAACGGCGTCAGCCCCATTCAGGAGAAGCAGATGGTGACCCAGAAGGGGGACAATACCTTTGTGGTGGGCATTCATGGCAATTTTGACGATGCGCAGACAGGCGTGAAAAAGCTGTTTAACGATAAAGAACTGGCAGCGGAGATGGCGGCGCACGGCTTACAGTTTTCTTCCGCCAATTCCATCAATATCGGCCGTCTGGTGCCGCAGGTAGTTTATTATGTGTATGCTTATGCACAGCTTTTGAAGGAAGGCAAGATCACAGAAGGGGAAAAGATCAATGTGGTTGTCCCCACAGGAAACTTCGGCAATATTCTGGCTGCCTTTTATGCTAAAAATATGGGGGTGCCGATAGGCAAGCTGATTTGTGCCTCCAATGAAAATAAAGTGCTGTTCGATTTCTTCCAGACAGGAGACTACGACAGGAACCGCGAGTTTAAGCTGACGAGCTCTCCTTCTATGGATATCCTGATTTCCAGTAACTTAGAGCGCCTGATCTATCGGATCGCGGGCAGTGATCCTTTGAAAAATGCCGCTATGATGAAGAATTTGTCTGAGCAGGGCAGCTATCAGATCACTCCGGAAATGAGAGGGCAGCTTTCTGATTTCTACGGAAATTTTGCGGATGAGCAGGAGACTGCGGAACGTATCAAGGAGATGTACGAAAATACAGGTTATGTGCTTGACACCCATACGGCGGTGGCAAGCGCTGTCTATCAGAAATATGTGGCGGACACGAAAGATGAGACAAAGACAGTGATCGCTTCCACGGCCAGCCCGTTTAAGTTTACCAGAAGTGTAATGAATGCCATCGATCCAAAGTATGACGCCATGGGCGATTTTGAACTGGTGGACGAGCTGTCGCGGATCGCGAATGTGGCTGTGCCGAAGGCGGTCGAGGAGATTCGCACCGCGCCGATCCTGCATGATCATGTCTGCGATAAAACAGAGATGAAGGCGGTAGTGAAGCAGTTCCTGGGTATAGGGAAGGAAAGCACATGATGGGCAAAGAGAAAATTTTACTTGTGGGCGTACTGTGTGCGGCGATGATGTGTCATCCAAATACGTGCATGGATGTTACGGCGGCGGAGCTGCCAGTAATAAAGGAAGAAGATGCTGTTGATGACAGACCGGATTATGCGGTTTATGTGAACAGGGCGCTTAACTGCGTTACCGTCAAATTGCAGAATGAAGACGGCACCCTGACGCCGGTCAAAGCGATGCTGTGCTCCTGCGGGCGGCAAGGATCCTCAACGCCGGAAGGTACGTTTCGCACTTCCAATTACTATGAATGGCGCAGGATGGTGGATGATACCTTCGGCAGATATGCCGTGCGTTTTAACGGAAAGATCCTCTTTCATTCTGTACCTTACATAGAAGATTCGCCGGATACCTTAAAGTGGGAAGAATATAATCGTTTGGGTGAAAGCGCGTCGCTTGGCTGTGTCAGACTGGCTGCGGAAGATGCAAAATGGATCTATGAAAACTGTAAGCCGGGCACCCAAGTGGTCGTGTATTCCGATGAGGAGGAAGCAGGAGAGCTTGGGAAACCAACGGTTGAAAAAATAGATGCGGACTCTCCATATCGACTATGGGACCCGACGGATGACTGCGACGAAAATCCCTGGTTGGGTGGAGACGGCATACTGGCGGTCCCGTTTACGGGAACCGTGGAGGAGTTCGACTATGTGGCATATGCGGACCGCTACGCGGATCTGCGGGAAGTTTTCGGCTATGATAAAGAAGCGCTATACGAACATTATGTCACTTGTGGGATGGACGAGGGGAGGATCGCACAGGCGATTGAGCCGCTTGGAGAGACAGAGGAATAGAGTAGAGCAGGAATGCGAATAAAAGAGTAAGGGAAAAACAGGGAGTGCCATCGGCGCTCCCTGTCTGTTTCAGGTATTTCTGTTATCCAGTTTTTGATAGTCCCTGTCCACGCAGATGGTCTTGTATGCAGGACGGATGATTTTGCCGTTGTTTGCCAGTTCTTCCATGCGGTGGGCACTCCAGCCTACGATTCTGGCGATGGCAAAGATCGGTGTGTAAAGTTCCATCGGCAGATTGAGCATACTGTACACAAAGCCGGAATAGAAGTCCACGTTAACATTGACGCCCTTGTAGATGGGACGTTCCTCGGCAATCAATTCGGGGGACAATCTTTCTACCATGTTATAGAGTGCAAATTCCTCATGCAGACCCTTTTCGTTGGAAAGCCGCTCTACGAAAGATTTAAAGATGATGGCACGGGGATCGGATTTCGAGTAGACCGCATGTCCAACGCCGTAAATCAAACCCGCATGGTCAAAGGCTTCTTTGTGCAGGAGCTTTTTCAGATAATCAGCTACCTGTCCTTCATTGCTCCAGTCGGAGACCTCACGTTTCATCTCGTCAAACATTTTTACGACTTTGATGTTGGCACCGCCGTGGCGGGGACCTTTCAGGGAGCCGATTGCCGCCGCGATGACGGAGTAGGTATCTGTCAGGGAGGAGGTGACAACGTGGGTGGTGAAGGAGGAGTTGTTACCTCCGCCATGCTCCATATGTAAAATCAACGCGATATCCAAAACTTTGGCTTCCAGCGGCGTGTATTTATTATCCGGGCGCAGGATATGTAAAATGTTTTCGGCATTGGAAAGATCGAGCTGAGGCTGGTGGATATAGAGGCTTTCCCCGTTATGGTAGTGATTATAGGCCTGATAGCCGTAGATGGAAAGCATGGGAAAGAGCGCAATCAACTGCAGACACTGTCTGAGCACGTTGGGAAGCGAGGTGTCGTCTGCCCTGTCGTCGTAGGAATAGAGCGTCAGCACGCATCGCGCCAGCGTATTCATCATGTCATTGCTGGGTGCTTTCATGATAATGTCCCGCACAAAGCTGGTGGGCAGGGAGCGGTAGCTGTTTAAGAGCTTGGTAAAGCTTGCAAGCTCCTCTGCGTTCGGTAACTTATCAAATAGCAGAAGGTAGGTGACTTCTTCAAAACCGAAGCGGTTGTCTGTAGAAAATCCGTCTACCAGATCCTTAACATTGTAGCCGCGATAGAAAAGCTTACCGTGGGTGGGCACCTGTACGCCGTCCACGATCTTGTTGGCGCGCACGTCGGAGATGTTCGTCAATCCTGCCAATACGCCTTTGCCGTTTAAGTCACGAAGGCCGCGCTTGACATCAAATTTAGTAAATAACTCCGTATCGATAATGCCTGCCTGTTCGCTCATGTTTGCAAGCCGTATGATTTCCGGTGTGATTTCAGAGAAACTGTTTTGTTCTATCATATAAGTACCTCCAATCCGAAGCAGCAAATCTTTGCCATTACAGTGTATCAAGAGTGGCTATACGCCGACTTCCTTATCATACCATGAAGAAATATGCCAAAACAAGAAAAATCAGCGAAATTAACAGAATTTTAATATTATGTTAACAAAATTAGGGCGAAATATAGTAAGATAGTACCAAAAACTGGGTTTTTTAAGGCCGATTCTTCGGTTGGGGCTGGTTTTTTCTTTCCGGAGGGCTTACAATGTAACATGCTGAGTTTATTTCATATTTTTAGAGACGGGAAAGGGATTCGATTGAAAATCATGCGCAAATGGCAGCGCAGAAATGGAGACAGGATATGGATAAGAGAGAGATTTTGAAGCGTGTGGATCATACCCAGTTAAAGGCGTTCGCGACGTGGGAGGATATCGTGACACTATGTGATGAAGCAATCGCAAACGGAACCGCTTCCGTCTGTGTGCCGCCGACTTACATTGAGCGGATCCGCGAAAAATATAAGGATAAAATAAATATCTGCACGGTAGTCGGTTTTCCTCTTGGCTATTCGGTGACAGAGGCAAAACTTGCGGAGACGAAGAAGGCGATCGAGGACGGGGCGAGCGAGATCGATATGGTAGTCAACATCAGCGACGTGAAAAACGGCCTCTATCAAAAGGTGGCGGAGGAGATCCGCACGTTGAAGCAGGCCTGCGGTGACAAGATATTGAAGGTCATTATTGAGACCTGCTATCTGACAAAAGAAGAAAAAATCGCCATGTGCAGCGCGGTGACGGAGGCAGGAGCTGATTACATCAAGACTTCGACGGGGTTTGGTACTGGTGGGGCTACCATTGAGGATGTGCGCCTTTTTAAGGAGAATATCGGTCCGAATGTGAAAATCAAGGCGGCAGGCGGTATTTCTACACTGGAGGAGCTGGAGGCATTTGTGATGGAGGGATGTGATCGTATCGGCACTTCAAAGGCAGTGGGGCTGCTGCGGGATTAAAAAAGAGCAGCGAATGATACTGTGATTGTATACACGAACACAATATTGCGGTTTTTCTTGAAATCACAGATCATATGTGCTATACTGTCGAAGGTGTTATTCTAGGCATGGAGGATGATTTTTCAATCGACGTTTGTGAAGGAGCGTCACAAACGCCCTGATCGCTGAGCCGGATTTGAGATTTGGCTCGCGGCCTTCGCTTAAAACGCTCAGGTATGGAGGAGATTATGAGAAAAAAAGCATTAGCAGTTATGCTCACAGCAGCGATGGTTAGCGCAGTACTGACAGGCTGCGGCGGTAACGGCGGCAGCGCGGCCGGCTCTGAGGCAAACAGCGGCGCAAAGGTAGTAAAGATCGGTGTGTATGAACCTGCGTCGGGAGATAACGGCGCGGGCGGTAAACAGGAAACGCTGGGCATGCAGTATGCGAACAGCAAGACGCCCACCGTGCAGATCGGCGGAGAAGAGTATCAGGTGGAGCTGGAGATCGTGGATAACGAGTCCTCCAACGATAAAGGCCCTTCTGCGGCGGCTTCCCTGGTAAGCTCTAAAGTTTCCGTTGTCCTCGGTTCTTATGGCTCAGGTGTATCCATTGCGGCTTCGGACGTGTTTAAGGATGCGGGGATCCCGGCAATCGGCGTTACCTGTACGAATCCGCAGGTTACGGAGGGAAATACCCACTATTTCCGTATCTGTTTCCTGGATCCCTTCCAGGGAACGGTGCTTGCGAACTTTGCCAACGAAAACTTTTCCGCGAAAAAAGCATATATTCTGACAAAGCTTGGCGATGACTATTCGACGGGACTTGGTCACTATTTTAAGGAAGCTTTTACGGGACTTGGCGGTGAAGTGGTAGAGGAGACATTCCAGGAAGGCAACAGTGACTTTATTTCCTATATCACTTCTGCAAAGAATGCGGGTGCAGATGTCTTCTTTGCACCGGTTTCCACAGAAGCGGCGGCGCTCATCATTGAGCAGGCGGCGGCACAGGGCCTTACGATCCCGCTGATGGCAGGCGATACCTGGGATTCCAACGTGATCCTGAACGCAGCGAAAGGCAAAGAGGTACAGATTTATGTGACGACCTTCTATCAGGAGGGCGGTAATGAGGAGTTTGATAGCGGTATCAAAGAGTGGATCAATGCAGATTCCACCGCAAAGGCAAACAATGGCGGTGACGATACGGTCGCGGCGGTGACGGCGATGGGCTACGATGCTTACTATGTGGCGCTGGAGGCACTTAAGGCAGCGGGCTCCACGGATCCTGCGGCAGTTAACGAGGCGCTCTGGAAGGTTACTTACAGCGGCGTGTCGGGTGAGATCGCCTTCAATGAAACAGGTGACGCACTCCGCGATGTGGCTTATGTCAAATGTGCGAACACAGAGACGGGCGCATGGGACTTTGTGGCCGTTCAGGGTGTAAAATAAAGTCAGATTACCTGATGGCGGGGGAATTTATATCTCCCGCCATACTTGGTTTATGATTGAAAGGGAAAAACACAGTTACTTGCTTGGAAATGTTGTTTTACCGGAAATGGGGGAGACAGAGTATGGAGTGGATAACAAGAAATCTGCCGTATCTGATGGCGGGCATTTCTGTGGGCGGGCAGTATGCGCTGATTGCGATCGGCTATACGATGGTCTACGGTATCCTGCGTCTGATCAATTTTGCGCACGGCGATATTTTCATGGCAGCGGGACTCATCCTCGTGTATTCGGCTACCGTGATGCCGATGTATCTGGCGATTCCGCTGATGATCATTTTGTCGGTGCTGATTGGCTTCGTGGTAGAGCGCGTCGCCTATAAACCGCTTCGCACTGCGCCGCGTATGTCGATCATGATTTCTGCCATTGGCGTTTCTTATCTTTTGCAGAATCTGGCCCTCTATGTGACGGGCGGACTTTCCCAGCAGTATCCGGCGATTCCGTGGATCAGCGATACCATTACGATCTTTGGTTCCACGACAAAGCGCGTCACGGTGATTACGCCTGTGTTGACGCTGGTGCTGGTGGTACTTTTGGTGCTTCTTATCAAGTACACGAAGATCGGTATGGCGATGCGTGCCGCGTCGAGAGATTTTGAAACGTCACAGCTGATGGGGATCAAGATCAATTCCGTCGTGAGCATGACCTTCATCATCGGTACATTTTTGGCGGCTATCGGCAGCGTTTTGTTCTTTACCAACTATACAGGCGTGACCCCGACGGTTGGCGCCATGCCGGGACTAAAGGCCTTTGTGGCGGCGGTGTTTGGCGGCATCGGTTCCATACCGGGGGCAGTCATTGGAGCCTTTATCATCGGTATCTGTGAAAATATCATCAAAGGAGTAGGGCTGACGACTTTTTCTGACGCGTTTACGTTTGCCCTGCTGATCATTATTTTGATTGCGAAACCGACCGGGTTGTTTGGTGAAAAAGAGGCGGATAAAGTATAAGGAGGCGTTCTAAAATGAGTAAAAAGAAAGAGATGGTATGGAACGTTTCGCTTATTGTGGCACTATTGGTTTTGCTCTTTGTACTTGAGCAGATCATGCCCTCCGGTTCCATGCTGTTTACGGTATTAAAAAAAGGCGCGATCTATGCGTTGGTGGCGGTATCCATGAATCTGTTAAACGGATTTACGGGACTGTTTTCCCTGGGTCAGGCAGGCTTCATGCTTCTGGGAGCCTATACTTATGCGATCCTGACGATTCCTCCGGAATCGAGAGCAAGCGTTTACCAGTATTATGACGGCGGTATCGTTAATTTTGCGATTCCCGTTCCACTCGCCCTGATTGCGGGCGGTCTGATTGCGGCAGGCTTCGCCTTTTTGATCGGCCTTCCCGTGCTGCGCTTAAAAAGCGATTATCTGGCAATTGCCACGCTGGGATTTGCGGAGATCATCAGGGCTGTTTTCCAGTGGGATAAGCTGGGACCGTTGACGAACGGTTCCAATCTGCTCAGAAGCTTTCCGACCTTTCGGTCGGTGTTGTATCCGTTCATTGTGTCAGGCATCTGCATTGCCCTGATCGTTATGCTGATCAATTCCACTTATGGGCGTGCGTTCAAGGCCATCCGCGACGATGAGATCGCGGCGGAGGCCATGGGCATCAATCTGGCGCATCACAAAAGGCTGGCCTTTGTGATCAGTTCCTTTTTTGCGGGCGTTTCCGGTGGACTGCTTGCCATGTATCAGACTACGATACAGGCGTCAATGTTTAAGTCAGCCATGACTTATGAGATTCTGCTCATTGTCGTGATCGGCGGTATCGGCTCCGTGACGGGCAGCTGCATCAGCGCATTTCTGTTTATCGCTTGCTCAGAATGGTGGCTGCGCTTTCTTGACAATGAAAACTTTTATATTGGCAGTTTCCATGTTCCGCTGCTGCGCGCAGGCTTCCGCAAGGTCGTTTTTGCCGTCGTTATCATGGCGATGGTGCTGTTTTACAGGCAGGGCATCATGGGAACGAGGGAATTTTCAGTGGAGGCGATACGGAACTTTTTCCGAAAGCTGTTTATGCGAAAAAGTGTGAAAAAGCAAGAAATGGAGTAGCCCATGAATAATGAAGTATTAAAACTGGAAAATCTGACGATGCAGTTTGGCGGTGTGATCGCGGTCGATAACGTGAGCCTTGAGGTTTGTGAGGGTGAGATCCTTTCCCTGATCGGGCCAAACGGTGCCGGCAAAACGACGGCCTTCAATATGGTGACGGGTGTCTATGCGCCGACAAATGGGGCAATCTACTACAAAGGAGAAAAGATTGTTCAGAATACGCCGCACGGCAAGATGAAAAAGCTGTATCAGGGAGAAAATGCGGATCTTTATGCGGGAAAACGTGTGATCGAACCGACGCCGGATAAGATCACCAGACTGGGGATCGCGAGAACCTTTCAGAACATCCGCCTGTTTAAGAGCCAGACCGTGTTTGAAAATATTTTGATTGCGAAGCACATGCTTCGTACCAGCAATCTTTTTACGGCGACCTTTCGCCTGAACGCCAAAGAGGAAGCGCAGATGCGGCAGGAGTCCGAGGAGCTTTTGAAAATCATGGAGCTTGAGGATGTGCGCGACGAGCCGGCAACGTCACTTCCTTACGGAAAACAGCGGCATTTAGAAATTGCCCGTGCGCTCGCCACCAAACCAAATCTTTTGCTCTTAGATGAGCCGGCGGCTGGCATGAATCCGCAGGAGACCCTTGAGCTTACACAGTTTATCGGACGGATCCGCGGAGAGTTTGGCCTGACCATCTTTATGATCGAGCATCATATGGATCTGGTCATGGAGATTTCCGACAGGATTCATGTGCTCGATTTCGGAAAGTCCATTGCAGAGGGAAAGCCGGATGAGGTAAGAAATGATCCGCGGGTAATCGAAGCTTATCTGGGAGGTGCGCAGGATGAGTAATATACTGGAAGTAAGGGATCTGAATGTCTCTTATGGAGGCATCAAAGCGGTCAAAGATATCTCTTTTTCGGTGGAAGCGGGAGAGATCGTGACTTTGATCGGTGCAAACGGCGCGGGAAAAAGTTCTACGCTGCGATCCATCGTCGGTTTGGTAAAACCGGAGAGCGGCGGTATTACGTTTAGCGATAAAGAAATCATGGCACTGCCGACAGATCAGATCGTGAAAGAGGGCATTACGCTTGTACCGGAGGGGCGGCGCGTGTTTTCTGACCTGACGGTGCTGGAAAATCTGAAGATCGGTGCTTATATGAGAAAGGATCCTCTGGAGGAAGATATCAAATGGGTATATGATCTATTCCCGAGGCTGAAAGAGCGCTCCTGGCAGCTCGCGGGGACACTGTCGGGCGGAGAACAGCAGATGCTGGCCATCGGCAGGGCGCTGATGAGTCGTCCGAAGCTGATCATGATGGATGAGCCTTCTCTGGGGCTTGCGCCTATCATCGTGCAGGGCGTGTTCGATATTATCCGGGAGATCAATAAGCAGGGCATGACGATCCTTTTGGTAGAGCAGAATGCCAATATGGCGCTCAAAGCGGCGCACAGGGCCTATGTCATGGAGACGGGAAGGATCACCTTGAGCGGGACCGGAAAAGAGCTGGCGGAGAATGAGGAAGTCAAGGCGGCGTACCTTGGCAAGGCAAAATAGAGTTTATAAAATATTTAGGATATTTTTCCCATTTCTGTTTGAGTTTTTAGAGGGAAAGAAGTATAATGATAGTAAGTAAAAAACTGTCTTTGCTTATTAGTGATATGAAAAAGCCTGATACGGAAATGGGAATGTAATAGGGAAACAGCGACCATGATAACAGAAAGGAGCATGATTCAGGATGAAGGTAGGCGCAATATCATCTCAAGGGAGTCTTTTTAAGACCTATTCCCAGCTTGCCAGCGGAAAACGGATCAATACGGCAAAAGACGATGCGGCGGGGCTTGCCATTGCACAGCGGATGCTGCGACAGGAAACTGGGCTTCGCGTGGGTGCGGACAATGCCGGTATGGCAATCGGTGCTGCTAATGTGGCAGAGGGTGCTCTCGGCGGAATGTCCGATTATCTGCAGCGGATCCATGATCTTGCTTTAAGATCCATGAACGGGATCAATTCTGACGCGGATAAGCAGGTCTATCAGAAGGAAATCGATCAGCTCAAGCAAGGGATCGAGTCTCTGGCAAAGAACACTTCTTTCAACGAGCAGACGATGCTGGATGGCAGCATGGCGAATATGGACATTGCGGTTTCACCCAGTGGAGCAGGGATGAGCATTAAGATGGAAAACTCCACGTTGGCGGCGCTCGGCATTGCTGATTTGGATGTTACCTCCAAAGATTTTGATTTGGACTCCATTAAGAAAGCGATGGATATGGTGTCAGAGAGAAGAAGTAATCTTGGAGCATCCACGAATGCGCTGCAATATGTCCGCAATTATAACACGGCAGCTTCAATGGAACAGCTTTCTTCCAGAAGTCGTCTGGAGGATCTGGACTTCCCGAAGGCCATCTCCAAAAAGAAACAGGACGAGGTGATGGGGCAGTACAGAATGCACATGATCAGACGGCAGATGGAGCAGAAGAAGTCTGTTATGGGCTTGTTTTAAGGTTGACTTTTCAGGGGCTCTTTGAGATAATGAAAAAGATGTACGGTTAACTATTATTAAGTAAGGAGGAAAATAGAAACATGGCAACAAAAGCGTATTATCCCATTTCCGAGATCGGCGCAGGCAAGGTCGGTTTTTCCAAGACCCGTTCCATCATTGAAGCGGCTTTCTACGGAAACAACGTAGTGAAGGTGAACACCTTAAGAGAGGCTTATGAGCTGGCAAAGAATTCACCCGGCACGGTGGTAACGGACATGCCGATCAAGCAGGGTGAGACCTTTGGTCTTCCCGCTGACGCTAAGGTCCTTCTGTTCAACGACGGTGCAGTGACCGGCCGTTATGCGGCAGCACGCCGTATCAAGGGCGAGCCCGGTGTGGATGAGGCAAAGCTTGATAAGGTTGTAATGGACGCTATCTACGAGACCCGCTGGAAGACCATGTACCACGCGGAGTGCTTCGTTGGCCTTGATCCTGAGTTTATGGTAAAGGCACACCTTCTTATTCCCGAAGGAGAAGAAAATCTGCTGTACAACTGGATGATCAACTTCCAGTATATGTCTGATGAGTATGTTAAGATGTATAAGAACTCCAAGCCTGTTGGCGACGGCAAGGAGCCTGATATCTACATCTTTTCCGATCCTCAGTGGGCACCTCATGAGGCTCCCGATGTGGACTACAGCTGCTTAAGCGATCCGCTGACACTGTGCTACTTCGATACCAACCAGAACTGTGCAGCGATCCTGGGCATGAAGTATTTCGGTGAGCATAAGAAAGGTACCCTGACCATGGCATGGGCGCTTGCGAACAGAAACGGTTACGCATCCTGCCACGGCGGTCAGAAAGAGTATCTGTTAAAAGACGGTTCCAAGTTCGTGGCATCCGTGTACGGTCTGTCCGGCTCCGGTAAGTCCACGCTGACCCATGCAAAGCACGGCGGCAAGTACGAGATCAAGGTGCTTCACGACGACGCTTTCATCATCAATACCGACACCTGCGCATCCATCGCGCTGGAGCCGACCTACTTCGATAAGACGGCAGATTATCCGACAGGCTGCCCGGACAACGAGTATCTGTTATCTGCTCAGAACTGCTCCTGCACCATGGACAGCGAAGGCAAGATCCAGCTTGTGACTGAGGATATCAGAAACGGTAACGGCCGTGCGATCAAGTCCAAACTGTGGTCTCCGAACCGCGTAGACAAGATCGACGCACCTGTTAACGCAATCTTCTGGATCATGAAGGATCCTACGATCCCGCCGGTAGTGAAGTTAAAAGGTTCCGCACTGGCATCCGTAATGGGCGCTACGCTGGCAACCAAGACCTCCACCGCAGAGCGTGTGGCGGCAGGCACCGATTTGAACGCGATCCGTATCGTGCCTTATGCAAATCCTTTCAGAACCTATCCTCTGGTAAACGACTACGAGAAGTTCAAGAAGCTGGTTGAGGAGAAGAACGTTGACTGCTACATCGTTAATACCGGCGACTTCATGGGCGAGAAGGTAAAACCTGCGGATACGCTTGGTATCCTTGAGACCATCGTAGAGAAGAAGGCAAACTTCGAACAGTGGGGTCCTTTCGAGGATATCGAGATCATGTACAGCTGGGATGGCCAGACGGACGGCTTCAAAGACTTCAAGGCAAAGACCGACCTTGGCAACGCGGACTACAAGGCACAGCTTAAGAGCGCTATGGAGACCCGTGTCAATGCAGTCAAGGGCTTCGCTGAGAAGAAGGAAGGTTATGACAAGCTTCCTGATGAGGCGCTGGCAGCACTTGAGAAGCTGGTGAATGCACTGTAAGATCAGGCAGTAGAAAATAATAGCGATAAAGGACCTGGAGATCGTGAAGGTTTCCGGGTCTTTTTTAAGCGTAGATTCGCATATGGGAATTTTGCTGTATGCAGAGGAAATATTTGGGAGGATAGCAAAGTGACAAAGGAATTGTTTTTACAGGCGATCCTTAAATTTGTACTTGGTGTCGTTGTGGTTGGGATACTGTTGTTTTTGCCCGCAGGATCGTTTCAGTATTGGAACGCATGGTTGTTTATGGGGATATTGTTTGTACCCATGTTTTTGACGGGTATTGTTATGATGTTTAAAAATCCGCAATTACTGAGGAAGCGGCTAAATGCCAGAGAGAAACAGGCGCAGCAGAGTCTGGTCAATAAATTAAGCGGGCTGATGTTTATTGCCGGGTTTGTGATTGCCGGATTGAACTTTCGGTTCCAATGGATCATATTGCCCGATTGGGTGGTGTGGACAGGCGCAGTTATCTTTTTGCTTTCCTATCTGCTTTATGCGGAGGTATTGCGGGAGAACACTTACCTTTCACGGACGGTGGAAGTGCAGGAGGGGCAAAAGGTAATTGATACCGGACTTTACGGGATTGTTCGCCATCCTATGTACAGTGCGACGATCCTGCTATTTCTTTCTATGCCGCTGGTGCTGGGTTCTGTGATCTCATTTGTGATTTTTCTTACTTATCCGATCATTATTGCCAAGCGGATTAGAAATGAGGAGATGGTGCTGGAACAGGGGCTGGAAAGGTATGCGGCTTATAAAAAGAAAGTGAAATATCGGATGATCCCGTTTTTGTGGTGAAAATTTGGCGGGGAAAATATGCACTCGTGATATAAAAGTAGCGGGGAAAATATGCACTCATGTCTTGAAAGTGGCGGGGAAAATATGCAATATGATTGACTTTGCTTATATTATATGAGAATATGAAGATAGTAACAGGATATAGTATAAGCGGGGGATTGACCATGAAAAGAAAAATCGAGAATCAATTAGTAGAATGGAAGCATAATCACGACAAAAGGTGTTTGCTGGTAAAGGGAGCAAGACAGGTCGGGAAAACGTACAGCATAGACAGATTTGCGAGAGAAAATTATAAACACTACACCTATCTTAACTTCGATGAAAACCCGACATATAAGACTATTTTTGACGGGGATCTGGATGCAGAGACGTTAATCAAACAGATATCTCTGCGGGTGCCGGATGCGGAGCTGGAACAGGGAGAAACCATACTGTTTCTTGACGAAATACAGAATTGTCCCCGTGCGCGGACAGCGCTTAAATTTTTGGCGATTGATGGGCGTTTTGACGTTGTAGCGTCGGGTTCTATGTTGGGGATTCATTATAAGGATGTACCTTCCTATCCGGTGGGATATGTCGATCATCTGGATATGTACTCGATGGATTTTGAAGAATTTTTATGGGCAAACGGAGTAAAAGAAACATCCATTCAGGATGTGCGGGAGTATTTTGAAAAGAAAGAAGCGCTGCCGGAAGCCATGCATGAAAAAATGATGGAGTTATTTCGGGAATACATCGTTATTGGCGGCATGCCGAGAGTCGTACGGGAGTTTGTGGAAACGCATCATTTTGCAAAGGTTTTATCCATTCAAAAAGGCATTCTGAGCGATTATATGGATGATATTGCGAAGTATGCGGAAGGAGCGGATAAAGCCAAGGCGAGAGCCTGCTTTTTATCTATTCCAAAGCATCTTGCCAAGGATTATAAAAAATTCCGATACTCTTTGGTGGAGCCGAGAGCCACTTATCGAAAATATGGCGGTAGCCTGATGTGGTTATACGATGCCGGGATTATCAATTTTTGTTACAATCTTTCAGATCCGGCGCTGCCGCTTGCAGGGAACGCAAGAAGCGATGTATTTAAGGTATATATGCGGGATACGGGGCTATTGGTTGCGATGTTGGACGAAGGAAGCGTAGAGGATATCATAGATGGTAATCTTGGCATTTATAAGGGGGCAATCTATGAAAATATTATAGCGGATATCTTTGCAAAGAGTGGCAAAAAACTTTATTATTATGAGAAGAACAGCAAAGTGGAGATGGATTTTTTTATCCGTTATCAGAAAACGGCGACAGCGGTAGAGGTAAAATCAGCAGAGAAAGCAACGTCAAAATCCATGACTTCAATGATACAGAATTACGGTGTTCGGCATGGTATTAAGCTGACAGCAGGAAATGTGTCAGGGAATGAGACGGTAGAGAGTCTGCCACTTTATATGGCAATGTTTTTGTGAGATAGGAATGATTTCATTTTGACTTAACGGAATATTGATATAAATTCAAATTGTGGTATAATAGATTTAATGTAAAGCATAAAAAGGGCTTGCATGCAAGCCCTTTTTATTTCTACACCATGTAGAGTCATACGACGATTTCGGTTAAACCTTATTTGCACTCGTCTTGTAAGTTCATATCTAGATTATCATTTTAAAAGCAAAAAGTCAAGAAGATAAACAGGGGGAAATTGCGATGTACAAAAGAGAATATTTTTTGGGATTGGATATGGGGACTTCATCAGTAGGCTGGGCAGTGACAGATGAGTCCTATCAGCTATTAAAAGCAAAAGGAAAAGATTTATGGGGAGTCAGAGAATTTGAGGAAGCAGAAACAGCTGTAGAGCGAAGAACACACAGAGTATCAAGGCGAAGAAGACAGAGGGAAACTGTAAGAATCGGTATTTTGAAAGAATATTTTCATGATGCGATTATGCAGGTTGATTCATGCTTTTATCAACGTCTGGATAATAGTAAATATTGTCTTGCTGACAAAGAAAAGTCAGTACGGGATAAGAATGGGATTTTTCACGATGCGAAATATACGGATAAGGAGTATTATGCCCAGTATCCGACAATCTTTCATTTAAGGAAAGAATTGTTACAATCTAAACAGGAACATGATGTGAGACTCGTGTATCTTGCACTGTTAAATATGTTTAAGCATAGAGGTCATTTTTTGAACGCATCTTTAGGGACGACATCCGGGGAGTGCAAAATGTCAGATATTTATGAGAATTTTTGTGGATTAACAGCGGATTTATTAGAGGTTGAGTTTCCCGAACAGGACGATTGCAGCAGAATGGAAGATATTTTAAGTAGACGGGAATATTCAAGAAAGAAAAAAGCGGAACTTCTCTCAGAACTTTTGGAAGTTTCCTCAAAAGAAAGACAGAAGAAGGCTCTAATCAATTGTATTTGCGGGCTAAAAGTGGATTTAAAAGTTTTATATGGAGATATTGTGGAGTATGATGCAGACAAAAAACTGACAATCTGTTTTTCTGATGCAGGATATGAGGAAAAAGTACAGGAACTCATAGGAGTATTGGGAGACGAGTGTTTTGAATTGCTTCAGATCATGAAAGAAATGTATGATGTTGGATCTTTGGTATGTATTATGAAAGGCTACCGTTATTTGTCGGAAGCGAGGGTGGCTCAGTATGAAAAGCATGGTTCGGATTTGAAGCTTTTTAAGGCATTGGTGCGGAAATACTGTACCAAAGAGGAATATGATCAGTTTTTCAGAGATACGGCAAACGGAACTTACAGTGCCTATGTGAATTCAGAAAATTCAAAAGAAAAGCAAAGGCGGGATATGAAAGGACGTACAAGGGATGATCTCTACGCAACAGTCAAAAAATTGCTTCATCAAATGCCGTCTGATGATGAACAGGTACAGTATGTTATGAATGAAATGGAAAAGGAAAATTTCCTGCCAAAGCAGCTGACAGCATCGAACGGAGTCATTCCCAATCAGGTTCACCTGGCAGAGTTGGAGAAAATCTTGGAGAATGCAGGCGAGTATCTTTCCTTTTTGCATAGCATTGATGAATCCGGCTTGACAGTTTCTGAGAGAATCAGCAGATTATTTTCTTTTCAAATTCCGTATTATCTAGGACCGTTAAGCGAGCGCAGTGCGCAAAACGGCGGTAATGGCTGGGTTGTGCGCAGAGAATCCGGACAGATTCTGCCATGGAACGTTGAGGATAAAATAGATGTAAAAGAGACGGCGGAAATGTTCATCACGAAAATGGTAAGACGCTGTACTTACATGAGTGGAGAAAATGTATTGCCAAAGGCATCGTTACTATATGAAAAGTTTTGTGTCTTAAACGAGATCAATAATCTCAGGGTTTATGGGGAAAAGATTTCCGTTGCCATGAAACAGGACATTTATCATGATTTGTTTCAGAGAGGAAAGAAGGTTACCCGCAAGCAGATTTACAATTATCTGCTTGGAAGGGGTGCAGTGAAAGAAGGGGAGATAGAACAGATTACCGGCATTGATATTACGATCAACAGCCAGTTGGCTTCCTACGGTAAATTTAAGAGTGTGATTGGAGAAGAAATAGATACGGACAGGGGACGGGAAATGGCGGAGAATATTATATTTTGGTCCACTGTTTATGGTGATTCTAAAAAATTTTTACGGGAAAAGGTAGAAGAAAGGTATGGAACGCTGCTAAGTCAGGAGCAGACGAAAAGGATACTTGGATTCAAATATAAGGACTGGGGGAGACTGTCAAAGACATTTTTGGAAATGCCGGGATGCAGTAAATGTACGGGTGAGGTGCTCCCGCTGATTAGAATGATGTGGGAAACCAATGATAATCTGATGGAGTTGATGGTAAAAGATGCTTATACCTATGTAGAAGAACTGGAAAGATATCAGGGAAATTCCTATAAGGTCTTGGCAGAGCTTCAGTCGGAAGATTTGGATGATATGTATTTTTCAGCTCCGGTAAAAAGGATGGTATGGCAGACACTCCTTATAATCAAAGAAGTGGAAAAAATTATGGGGACGGCTCCGAAGCGCCTGTTTGTGGAAATGACCAGAGAGGAGGAGAAAGAAAAGAGTAGGAAAGATTCAAGAAAACAACAGTTTCTGGAATTATATAAGAACATAAGAGAGGAAGATCAAGATTGGAAAAGGATTATTGAGGAAGCAGATGAGAAGGGGACGTTGAGAAGTAAAAAAATGTTCTTATATCTGACACAGAGAGGCAGATCCATGTATACTGGGAAGCCGATTGATTTGGATGACCTTTTCAATGACAATATTTATGATATTGATCATATATATCCGAGACACTTTGTAAAGGATGATAATCTCTCCAACAATCTGGTATTGGTGGAGAAGGAAGTCAATGCCCATAAGAAGGATAACTATCCGCTTGAGGCTGGAATTTACAGTTCTCAACTTGCCATGTGGAAAGAACTGCACAGACAGCATTTGATTACAGATGAAAAATTAAAACGTTTGACGGGCAGGAATCCCTTTACGGATGAGCAGAAGGCAGGATTTATTGCCAGACAGCTAGTTGAGACCAGTCAGGGCGCGAAAGGTGTGACGACGATTTTACAGAATGCGCTCCCTGAAACAAAAATTGTGTATGCGAAAGCATCAAATGTCTCGGAGTTTAGAAAAAATAGGAGTCTGTTGAAAACAAGAGTGGTAAATGATTTCCATCATGCGCAGGATGCGTATCTCAACATTGTAGTAGGGAATGTGTATTTTGTTAAATTTACACAGAATCCGCTGGTGTTTATTAAGAAAGAGTATGCGATGGACAGCAGTAAACATCATTATAATCTCAGCAGGATGTTTGACTGGGACGTTAAGAGGGGAGATGAGACAGCCTGGGTTGCGCAAAACGGGAAAGAGGAGCGTGGAACGATTGTGACGGTCCGCAAGATGATGGCGAAAAATACGCCGCTGCTGACGCGTTTTAGTTTTGAAGGGCATGGTAGTATAGCGGATCAGACGCTTTACAGTGCAAAGAAGGCAGCCGGAGTAGGATATATTCCCTTAAAAGGAAACGATATCCGATTACGGGATGTGACAAAGTATGGTGGATTCAGCAGTGTTTCTACAGCATATTATTTTTTGGTGGAGCATGGAAAAGCAGGAAAGAGGGTCAGGACATTAGAGACCGTTCCCATTTATTTGAAAGACAGGATAGAAAAGGATTCAAAATTATTGCAGGAGTATTGCGAGAAAGAATTGGGATTGATTGAACCGTCTGTGCGGATGCAAAAAATAAAGATACAGTCGCTCATTAAAAAAGACGGGTATTATTTTCATCTGTCTGGGAAGACTGGCAATCAGATTTACGCCAGAAATGCAATATCACTTTGCCTGGAGCAAAAATGGATGACATATATCAAAGAACTGGAAAAGAAGGAGAGGGCTGATCATATTAAAGCGGAGAAAAATATGGAATTGTATGATCTTTTATGTAAGAAGCATACTATGGATATTTTTAAGAAGAAGCCTAATCCAATGGGAGAAAAATTGACAAAAGGGAGAGAAGCATTTGAACAGTTATCGGTTCGGGAGCAGGGGAATGTGCTTTTGGAAATATTAAAATTAACACAAATTGGTTTAACGTCTGCGGATTTATCTTTAATAGGGGAAACGTCAAGTGCTATGAAGATTAATAAAAATATTTCTAATGCAAAAGAGTTTATATTAATTAATCAATCGGTTACAGGGGTGTATGAAAACCGCATTGATTTGTTAACCGTATGAGTTGGCGGACGATTGTCATTTCCAGCAGCGCTAAACTGGATTACCAGATGGGCTATTTGGTAGTGCGTAAGGAGGAGACTGTTAAGGTACATATCAGTGAGATTTATATGCTTTTGATAGAATCTACGGCAGTTTCTCTGACGGCGGCGTTGCTTTGCGAACTGACGAAAAAGAAAATCAAAGTGATTTTTTGTGATGAGAAAAGGAATCCGTCGTCAGAATTGGTTCCTTTTTACGGAAGTCATGATACCAGCGTCAAAGTGCGGAATCAGATTGTATGGGATACCGAAATTAAAACGGCAGTCTGGACAGAAATCGTAATTGAAAAAATACGTAAACAGGCGGAAGTGCTTGCAGTGTGGCAGAAAAAGGAAAATGAAATGTTGTATCAATATATTGAGGAGATAGAATATGGTGATACGACAAACAGGGAAGGACATGCTGCAAAGGTCTATTTTAATGCTTTGTTTGGAATGGATTTTACGAGAACAGAGGACAATAGTGTGAATGCTGCCCTAAATTATGGATATGGCATCATATTGTCAGCATTCAACAGAGAGATTACTGCAAATGGGTATTTGACACAGATTGGATTATTTCATGATAATATGTTTAATCCGTTTAATCTTGGCTCAGATTTAATGGAACCGTTTCGCCCTATCGTAGATCACAAGGTGAAGGAGATAAATCCACAGCAGTTTGAACATACGGAGAAGATGGAGATTCTCGATGTTTTGCAACAGAATGTAGTGATTGCAGAGAGGAAGGAGTATGTCAGCAATGCCATCAAAATCTACTGTAAGAGCGTTTTTGACGCATTGGCAGATAATGATGTATCGTTGATTAAATTTTATAAAAGTGAGTTATAGATATATGAGAATATTGGTGTTTTTTGATTTGCCAGTACTAACATCTAAAGAGCAGAGGGATTACAGACAGTTTCGTAAATTTCTGATTAAGAGCGGGTTTTTGATGCTGCAGGAGTCTGTCTATTGTAAACTCGCGCAAAATTCTACCATGGCGGACAGCATTATCGAAAGCGTCAGGAAGAATAAACCAGGCGAAGGATTGGTGCAGCTGCTTAAGGTAACAGAAAAGCAGTATGCAAAGATGGAGTTTGTTGTAGGTGAATCTTGCTCGGAGGTGTTGGATAGCGATGAAAGGCTGGTTATTTTATGAGGCTGACGTGTACAGAGTACGGTATTGATTTGAAAATGCAGGAAAATAAAGTGAATGTTTTAGTAATAGAAGCACCAGATATATTTGCCGGTATTGTTGATATATTAATGGATCAAATAGAGGGAAAATCGGGAAATATTATCATTTCTAATAAAGATATAATCATGAAACTTGATAAGGTTGCAGAAATTATTATAAATCCATTTGTAATAGATTGCAATGAAAAAAGGATTCAGCAAAAACTATATCAGGAATTGACGAACGAAATACAGGAATCTATGATGGAGCATACGGCGCAGTTGCAGGGGAGTATCATATCGTATTTGGAAGAACTGCTTCAAAAAAGTCCTTATTTCTTAGAATTTGATGTTGAAGATAATATGACAGGCTTATTGAAGTTATGTCATGTTGGAATTGCGGATCAGGTGGAAACATTGGCGGGAAAAATCGCAAATTATATGAAAGCATTAAAGCAGTTTTGTGCAATTAATATATTATTTTTGGTTAATATAAAGTTATTTGTAACGCAAGAGGAAATTGAGGAAATATATCAATGTGCATTTTATGAAAAAATAAATTTAGTATTATTGGAGAATACAGCAAGAGAAAAGCTGGCAAATGAAACTATTTGTATTTTGGACAAGGATATGTGTATAATCAATGTAGACTAACTTGCAATGTATGTCGATACATGAACTCGGTGAGAGCCTCATTTTGTATTTCTATAGTATGTGGAATATAATTTGAGGTTTGAGAGTCTTGTAAGTTAGGAAGGTAGTGAAACTGAATAACGCGATTTACCGCCGGAACAGTCGTTTGAGAGTCTTGTAAGTTAGGAAGGTAGTGAAACATTCCTCCAGTTCGTCCGTGAATTCGTGTAGTTTGAGAGTCTTGTAAGTTAGGAAGGTAGTGAAACAGCTTTACGTTCTTGTTATAGTCTGTCTTAGTTTGAGAGTCTTGTAAGTTAGGAAGGTAGTGAAACTTAAATCTTGTGATCTGATCGTTAGGCCTTAGTTTGAGAGTCTTGTAAGTTAGGAAGGTAGTGAAACCAAAACAGATGAACTATCGCAGATGGAAGAGTTTGAGAGTCTTGTAAGTTAGGAAGGTAGTGAAACGGCAATTCAAAAGAAAGTAACAGCACAGCAGTTTGAGAGTCTTGTAAGTTAGGAAGGTAGTGAAACAAGCAGTTACGGCATACGGTCTTAATGCTGGTTTGAGAGTCTTGTAAGTTAGGAAGGTAGTGAAACGCGGCATATAAAAGCAATATCTTATTGCTCGTTTGAGAGTCTTGTAAGTTAGGAAGGTAGTGAAACCGGCAGAAATGACGCTTTTTCCCAACATATGTTTGAGAGTCTTGTAAGTTAGGAAGGTAGTGAAACTGTCTTCCAGATGCGCCTGCAGCTCATCATGGTTTGAGAGTCTTGTAAGTTAGGAAGGTAGTGAAACCGATACCGGCAAAGGGCAGGCAGGGGCTCTGTTTGAGAGTCTTGTAAGTTAGGAAGGTAGTGAAACGGATGATTTCATCAGAAAAACCTTGGTAGGGTTTGAGAGTCTTGTAAGTTAGGAAGGTAGTGAAACGAGAAATTGTACAAAAGCTTGCGCATTGGAGTTTGAGAGTCTTGTAAGTTAGGAAGGTAGTGAAACCCTCGCTTTCAGATTTAATACCGCGACCCAGTTTGAGAGTCTTGTAAGTTAGGAAGGTAGTGAAACTTTCGATAACACTTAATGAAATTACTACTGGTTTGAGAGTCTTGTAAGTTAGGAAGGTAGTGAAACTTTCTGTCCCTCTTTTGCTCTTTCAGGAGCGTTTGAGAGTCTTGTAAGTTAGGAAGGTAGTGAAACAAATTATCAGCAGGTGGTGTAGATGTTAAAGTTTGAGAGTCTTGTAAGTTAGGAAGGTAGTGAAACGCAGCGTTAATTGCTTCCTGCTGTGGAATTGTTTGAGAGTCTTGTAAGTTAGGAAGGTAGTGAAACCGCATGATCCGCAGGTTTTTTCCAAAGGGGAGTTTGAGAGTCTTGTAAGTTAGGAAGGTAGTGAAACGCTGCGAAACGCAGAGAGCCATTGACGGTGGTTTGAGAGTCTTGTAAGTTAGGAAGGTAGTGAAACAATCGAAAAACTTCGCAAATGGATATCTCCGTTTGAGAGTCTTGTAAGTTAGGAAGGTAGTGAAACTTTTTGGCCGCCTCGTACGCTTCCTTCGCAGTTTGAGAGTCTTGTAAGTTAGGAAGGTAGTGAAACGGCTCAGGGCCTTAAAAACACCGTAGCCGAGTTTGAGAGTCTTGTAAGTTAGGAAGGTAGTGAAACCATGACGATATTTGATTGCAACCCCTCCCTGTTTGAGAGTCTTGTAAGTTAGGAAGGTAGTGAAACCATATATGCGGTTGAAAAAGACGGTATCTGGTTTGAGAGTCTTGTAAGTTAGGAAGGTAGTGAAACTATCCCTAGCGGGAAAGCCCCATATCGTCAGTTTGAGAGTCTTGTAAGTTAGGAAGGTAGTGAAACCATCGCGTCTGCCATCTTTTTAGGCTTTTTGTTTGAGAGTCTTGTAAGTTAGGAAGGTAGTGAAACTTCCTCTTAATCTCTGTTGATACTGCTGTTGTTTGAGAGTCTTGTAAGTTAGGAAGGTAGTGAAACGCATATATAACATCACCCGCTCTAATATCTGTTTGAGAGTCTTGTAAGTTAGGAAGGTAGTGAAACGCCTGGGCATCGGTTTCTTCCGCTCCATCGGTTTGAGAGTCTTGTAAGTTAGGAAGGTAGTGAAACACGATATGGGTCTTTCCTGCTAGGGTTTTGGTTTGAGAGTCTTGTAAGTTAAGTGAGTAGAAAAATGAAGCGTTAAGTCAAACTAATTGATAGAAATTTGAAAACTCGACAGGAGTCCCCAATATGCACTACAAAATATCAATTATTGACGACAATTCCACCGACACAGAATATGTATCCGCCATCGTCACCCGCTGGGCAGACACCGCAGGCCACGAGGCGCACATTTCCACCTTTCCATCCGCGGAAGCCTTCCTGTTTCAATACGAGGAGGAAAAGGACTTTGATATCCTCTTACTGGATATTGAAATGGGAGAGATGAACGGCGTGGATCTGGCAAAAAAGATACGGTTAGAAAACGATGCGGTGCAGATTATTTTTATCACCGGCTATCCTGACTTTATCGCGCAGGGGTATGAAGTCGCGGCATTGCATTATCTTATGAAACCGGTCTCCGAGGAAAAACTGAATGAAGTGCTTCAGAGAGCCGCAGCCAATCTGCAAAAGACGGAGAAGCGGCTTTGCGTGACCTATGATCGCAGGACAGCGTTTGTCCCGTTTTCACAGATTCTTTATGTGGAGGCGCAGAAGCAGTATGTGCTGATTCATACGTTTGGTGAAACTTATCGGATGAAGCAGTCTTTTGGGAAAGTTTTGGAAGAACTGGATGAATTGTTTTATAAATGTCAGCGGTCATTTGCCGTCAATCTCAGTCATATCACAAGGATCAAAAGCAGCAGCGTGCTGTTGAAAAACGGCGAGGAAATCCCCATCAGCAGGGGAATGGCGGAGAAAATTGGGAAAGAGATGATAAGGCTGTTTTAGAATGAGGTATTTATGATATTACAAAAATGGATCGACAAACGGATCGGGGATTATCAGAGCGAGCTGCTTCAAAAATACTGCGACGAAGTAGAGTCGATGTATACGAAGATGCGGGGCTGGCGTCATGATTATCACAACCACATACAGGCGCTGCAGGCGAGCATGGCATTGGGGAAATACGAGGAAGTAAATGAATATCTGCACCAGTTGAACGATGACCTGACGCAGGTGGATACCACAGTCAAAACAGGCCGGGTGATGGTAGATGCCATTCTAAACGGCAAGCTGAATATCGCGGCACAGCATGAGATCGCGGTCAATGTGAAAGCGAAGATTCCCGAGAATACGCCGGTCAGTGATGTGGATCTCTGTGCCATCATTGGCAATCTGCTGGACAATGCTATCGAGGAGAACAAGAGGCTTCCCAAGGAGGACAGATTCCTACGCATCTACATCGGGCAGAAGAATACCCAGTTTTATCTGGCATTCACTAACGCCGCAGGAAAGAAGCGGGAAAAACGAAAGAATCTGTTTGCATCCGCAAAGGGGGAACAGCACGGGATGGGGCTTATGAGAGTGGAAAGCCTTGTCAAAAAGTACGGCGGTCTGTTCTCTGCTGACAGTGAGGACGGCGGGTTTACGGCAGAGCTTTTGATCCCTTTACAGTAAAACGCATTTCGTTCACCGAAAATGACTTTTGGTTAGCGAAATGCTTTTTTTTGCTTCTTTCAGGTATAATGTTAAGCATGAGCGATTGCGAAACACTGGTTGAAAGGAGTCGGCAGGAGTTACGATGGAAAAAGCAATACAAAAAGAAGAAAAGCGCAAACCAAAGTACGGACTGTTATCCTGTGTGGGATATATTTATAGGATGCTGTGGCAAAACGAAAGAAAGCTGGTGTTTGCGGGAGTGTTTATCGTCCCCATTTCTCTTGCGCTTTCAGTGCTGACGCTCTATACACCTTCTGTGATGCTCTCAGTGCTGGAAAAATCAGACAGATTCTCGCAGGTCGCGCTTGTGATCATAGGCTTACTGTTGGCGCAGCTTTTGTGCAGTCTTTCCGATAATGTGGTTTCCACAATTATTTTTTATTCAGAGTCGTATGCTTTGGGCAGTATGGGAATGCTCTGGCGCACCTATTCTCGCGACAGGGACAGATATCTTGATTATAATCCGGAAGTACAAAAATGGAATGAGCGGGCACTGAATGTGATCAAAAACAATCATACGGCCGGGGTGCAGTTTCCGAAAGATTTTTCAAATATGCTTTCTCTAATATTGAAATTTCTGCTGTTTGGGACGGTGATATCCCTGCTGCACCCAGTCATTATCCTTCTGCTGGCTGTTGGCTGCGCGCTAAATGCCGTTATAGGGAAGCGGGAATGGAGAAAAAATTGGGAGGAGCAGGACATCCGCAATGATCTTGATAAAAAGATCAACTGCATCGCATGGTCGGTTTCTCAGGATCTCAGTTATGCCAAGGATATACGGCTGTATGGTATGAAACGATTCCTGCATGATCGTCTGATGCAGCTGCTTGATTTGAGTCTGGTGGAGCAGCGGAAGATGGAATGCCGCAGTATTTTGACTGCATTAATTAACTTTTTCGTCGTTTTCATTCGTGACGGGGCGGCGTATGCTTTTTTGATTGCGGAAGCTGTGCAGGGAAAGGTAGATGCTGCTTCCTTTGTTTTGTATTTCTCGGCGATTTCATCTTTGTCCGATGTGATGGGCAGTATTTTGGAAATCATAAACAAAGTATCTGAGGGCGCGATACAGGTCTCTGATTTCCGCGAAGCAATGGAAATAGAGGGCAGACTGAACCGCGGGCCGGGGATTCCGACACCGAAAGAACCTTTCTCGATTACTTTTAGAAATGTTTCTTTTCAGTATCCCGAAGGTGAGAAAAAGGTGCTTGAGAATATTTCTTTTCAGATCGAGGCGGGAGAGAAGATTGCGCTGGTAGGACTGAACGGCGCCGGAAAAACCACCTTGACCATGTTGATGTGCGGAATTCTTTTGCCTGACGAGGGGGAGATCCTGTTGAACGGACACAGCTTGTATGAATATAATCGCGATGAATTGTATTCCCTGTTTGGTATTGTACCGCAGCAGTTCAATTTGCTGCCTGCGTCCATTGCGCAGAATATCGCTGCCGCAGAGGAAGATGCTATCGACAGGGAACGGGTCGATTACTGTATGGAATTGGCAGGATTGACAGAGAAAATCGCGTCCCTGCCAAAGGGCGCGGATACGCCGCTAAACCGCGAGCTGTATGAAGATGGGGTGGAGCTGTCTGGCGGGGAGACGCAGAAACTTTTGCTGGCGCGGCTTCTCTATAAAGATCCGCCCTGCATCATTCTTGATGAGCCGACAGCTGCGCTTGATCCGATTGCGGAGGATCGGATGTACCGCAGTTACCATCAGATTGCAGCTAAAGCGACATCCGTTTTTATCTCCCATCGTCTGGCGTCAACCAGATTCTGCGACCGTATCTTTTTGCTGAACGGGGCGTGTATCGCGGAGGTTGGCACCCACGACGAGTTGATGGCGGCAGGTGGAAAATACAGGGAGTTGTTTGAGTTGCAGAGCAGATATTATAAGGAGGGGAAGAAGGGTGAAGTGGAATGATGAGGCGGGAAAGCGTACTTTTCGGGAAGAATGGGGGTTGATTTGGCGCGGTATCAAGATTGTAAATGAGATGCTGCCGCATTTTTGGCTGTATCAGGTACTCTGTACATTTACGCAGACCCTGTTTCCTTATTTTGCTCTTTATTTGTCTGCGCAGATGGTGAATGAATTGGCGGGAGACTGTGATTATAAAAGACTGCTGCGACTGGCAGGGATTGCGGTACTTGGCGGGTTGGTTCTTTCCATCGTGGGAAGGCTTCTGCAAAGCCGTCGGGATCTGTGCGAGGCATTCATGTATCAACGACAGGATGTTTATATGGCTGATGCACAGAACGATTTTCAGTATGAGCATCTTGAGGATCCGGATGTCGTGCTGCGCCGTGCAAAGATACAGGCTGGTATCAATGCCACGGGCGCCGGGCTTCCTCAAGTGAAATGGCAGTGTTGTTTTTTGTTGAATGATTTTATGGGGGTAGTGTTCTCCGCCTCCCTAATGGCATCTATGCTGATTATGACTGCCAAGGGCGAGCATACAGGGGTGTTTGCTTTTATCAATTCGCCGACTTCCTCGGTGCTGATCATGGTGCTGATTCTGATCAGTGCGGTCTGTTCCGTCAGAATTGCTGCTGTCCGTGGGGAAAAGCAGCAAAAGGCGTTGGGCGGTTTGGCAAAGGAGAATACGCGTCTGTCTGTATTCAATCGCTTATGGGGAACGGACATGATCGTTTTTCGACTGGATGACCTCGTTTTAAAGGAGCTGCGAAAGCATCTGCGTCCGAAATGGCTTGAGGAGATACAAAAGGTGACGATCAAATATCATTTTTTGTCTATTCTTTTGAATGCTGCGCTAAATCTTTGTATCTTTCTCTTTGTGGCAGCCAAAGCGTTCATTGGTGCATTTGGCATCGGTAGCTTTGTCCTCTATCAGGGCACGACGCAGCGCTTCGTAACGTCTGTCTCCAATGCTGCTGCGGATATTGGAAGACTAACAGACAATAATCGCTATCTGGCGCTTCTTTTTGAATATCTGGATTTGCCAAATGATATGTATCAGGGTACGCTGGTGGTGGAAAAGCGGGATGATATCGACTATGAGATCGAATTTCGGGATGTGAGTTTCCGCTATCCCCGCACGGATGAGTGGGTGCTGCGCCATGTCAGCATGAAATTTAAGATCGGGGATAGGCTGGCGATCGTGGGAGAGAACGGTTCGGGCAAGACCACCTTTATCAAATTGCTCTGCCGCCTGTATGACCCAACTGAGGGGAAAATTCTGTTAAACGGTATTGATATTACCAGATATCGCTATGATGAATATATGGCGCTTTTTTCCGTAGTGTTTCAGGACTATAAGATATTGGGCTTTCCGCTGGGAGAGAATGTGGCGGTCAGTCAGAATTATGATGAAACTTATGTGCGAGACTGCCTGATTCGTGCGGGGTTTGGCGATAAGCTGGCAAGTCTGGACAACGATCCGTCAGCCAAGGAGAAAAACAGTTTGCGGCGGGCGCTCTGGCGCAACTATGATGCGGAGGCAATAGAACTTTCGGGCGGCGAATGGCAGAAAGTGGCGCTGGCGCGTGCGCTTTATAAGGATGCCCCGTTCGTGGTCTTAGACGAGCCGACGGCGGCGCTCGATCCGATCGCGGAGGCGGCAGTCTATGAGGACTTTAATAAGCTTACGGAAAATAAGACGTCCGTGTTTATCAGCCACAGGCTTTCAAGCTGCCGTTTCTGTGATTCCATTGCCGTGTTCGATCACGGACAGCTCATACAACAGGGCGCGCATGATATGCTGGTGGCTGACGCAGACGGTAAGTACAGTCAGCTTTGGCACGCGCAGGCACAGTATTACGAAGGTGCGTGACGTAGTCCTCCAATGGGATTGGGGAAGGGGACGTTAGGACGTTTCAGATGCTTGCTGCCAGTCGGATTTTAGTATGGCATAGTAGCAGGTGTCCCGGATGCCCTGATTGTTTCGATCCGCCATCCGCATGGTGCCCTCATAGCGCAGGCCGCATTTTTTCATGACGTTGCCGGAGTGGGGATTTTGCGGATCATGTCTTGCCTCGATCCGGTTGACGTTCACTTCCTCGAAGAAAAACGTGACCAATGCCTTTAATGCTTCGGAAGTATAGCCTTGATGCCACCAAGCCTTTCCGATGCAGTATCCGATATGGACCATGGAGAGATCCTCGTTCATCTTTACGGCGCTGATGCTGCCGATCGGTTCGCCAAGTTCTTTTAATTCGATTGCCCACTGATAGTAATTATCATCGGCATAGGAAGTTTCCCATGTCCCAATTACATGTTTCGTTACGTCGATACTGGCATGTGTAGGCCAGACCAGGAATTTTGTCACCTCGTCGTCAGATGCCCAATTGCGGTACATGGGTTCCGCGTCTTTAGCGGTAAATTTTCTCAGGATCAGTCTTTCGGTTTCCAGTCTTTTTGTTCCGCGGTGATTCATATGTTTACCTCCATGCCTAAGCTGTGTTTGCCTTATAGTATAAGGGAAGTGCTGAGCTTATGCAAGCATCGGCTCATGGTTATGTGATTTATATCATCAATATGGAAAGAGTATCGCAAATGTGATCGGCAAACCGTCGCTTAAAAACATATCATCGGAGATGTTTTTGCTTTCATCATGTATGATTATGTGACAGGCTGCTTACACTATCTTTGAAGAAAAAAGATAATTTTGTTGATACAATGGAGGCATCTATGGATCATAAATTAAATAATACGGAACTGACTGCCGCTTTGGCTAAAAATACGTTGGATGAAATACCGAAACCGAAGTCAGACGCAAAAGAAATCGTCGGCCTGATTCGGCACAGCGGAAAAATTGCAGGCTACCAGCTCTCTGACAGCTCCACCGTGAGCAAGGAAGAAGGCGTCTGTATGGCAAAAAACGGTGAGATCAAAGGCGTGGGTGTGGCTCACCGGGGAGATACAGAATACTTGAAATCCATCCCAGACGGTTCAGAAAGCAATAACCTGGGGAATCTCCCCACGGTATCCGGATGAAAAAGGGCTGCCTGAAGGCGGCCCTTTTTCCATCCGGAAAACAGCCCACAATCCGATTGCTTTTGCGCCGTGATTACTTGCACTTTTGCTCCATATTCCATATAATGGTGATTATGCCGTTAATGTCGCTTCATGGGACAGCAATTACTTTTATGCGATGGCGCGTATCCGCCGGTTTACGAAAGAGAGAGGTACCAAAATGGAGAAAGGAACCATATTCCGCCTTGCGAAGCCTAAAAGGAAAGGCATCCTGCCGATTCTGTTCAGCCGCTTTCTGCTCATAGTCCTGCTGCTGCTTGTGCAGGTGGCCCTGATCGTGGGAATCTATGGATGGCTGTATGAATATGTTTCCATTTTCTCTGCGTTTTTGGGTGTCTTTACTCTTATGATGATCCTATATCTGTTCAATTGTGAGATGGATGCGACGGCGAAGCTGACGTGGCTGTTTATGATTGCCTTATTCCCCCTGCCGACGGCCTGTTTTTTGTCCTTTACGCAGACCAATGCGGGACACGTAAAAATCAAAAAGCGAGTGGAGGAATTGATCGACAGCGCCAAAGACTCAATCGCGCAGTCTGAGGATGTGATTTGTCAGGTAAAAGAGGACGGTTCGGGGGTCGCTGCATTAACGACGTATCTGAACAGGAGCGGGTGTTTTCCGTTGTTCGATCATACGGAGGCGACTTATTTTCCGCTGGGGGAGGATAAGTTTGCTGCAATGCTTGAAGAACTGCGAAAAGCAGAGACCTATATCTTTATGGAATACTTCATCATTGAAGAAGGCTATATGTGGGGGAAAATTCTGGAAGTATTAGCAGAGAAGGCCAAAGCAGGCGTGGATGTGCGCGTGATGTATGACGGGATGTGCGAGGTGGCGCTTCTGCCTGCCGATTATCCGAAGCGGCTTGCTAAGCTTGGTATCAAGGCAAAGGCATTTTCGCCGATCCTGCCGATCGTCTCGTCCCATTATAATTACCGCGATCACCGAAAGATCCTGGTGATAGACGGAAAGGTCGCTTTTAACGGCGGCGTCAATCTGGCGGACGAATATATCAATCATGTGGAGAAGTTCGGACACTGGAAGGATACGGCGGTGATGTTAAAAGGAGAGGCGGCCAAGAGTTTTACGCTGATGTTTTTGCAGATGTGGAACATCGATGAAAAGGCGCCTGACTTTGCCCCTTATCCCGAAGATAAAAGTTTTTGTCCGGAGCAGGCAGGCGGCTATGTGATGCCTTTCGGAGACTGCCCGCTGGACGAGGACAAGGTGGGAGAAGCCGTGTATATGGATATCCTAAACCGCGCCAATGATTATGTACATATCATGACGCCATATCTGATCCTCGACGGGGAACTGGCGTCTGCGCTGAAATATGCCGCGCAGCGTGGTGTGGACGTGAAACTGATCCTGCCGGGCATCCCGGATAAGAAGGCGGCGTATGCCCTTGCGAAATCGCATTATCAGGAGCTTGTGAATGCGGGAGTAAAGATATATGAATATACGCCGGGCTTTGTTCATGCAAAGGTCTTTGTGAGCGATGACAGTAAGGCGGTGGTGGGAACGATCAATCTGGATTATCGGAGCCTTTACCATCATTTTGAATGCGGTACCTTCCTCTATCAGACAGCATGTATTGCAGAGATTGAAAAGGATTTTCAGGATACGCTCGCAAAGTGCCGTCAGGTTACGCAGGAGAGTATCAAAAAAGAAAAAATGAGCTATAAACTGATGGGCGGTTTCCTGAAGTTTTTTGCGCCTTTGATGTAGGCGGAATTGGTAAAAAATCCTGTTGTATTTTGCGGTCGATTCGTATATAATAAGTATAACCTGAAATGCACGACAAAGTCTTGTTATTTTGAACCTACAGATACTTTAAACGGGATTCCTACATTGTCATATAGATGTCAGGCCTCCAGCCTTCGGGCATTACGCAGTGGAAGACAGAAGTATGGTTGCGGTTACCCACCTAGCGTTGCTAGGAGTCAAAATACAAGATCCGGCATTTTGGGTGCATAGATACAAAAGATGGGCAAGCAGTCGTCACGCACGGCTGCTTTTGCTGATTCTCCCATCTTTTTTCATCAGATTCATCACCGCGAAGCGGCCTGATACCGCAGCCATCGGCAGACCGCCGTTTGTAGACAGCCACTGGCTTGCCAGGAAGACGTTTTTTAATCCGCGGATGCTGTTCTTGGCGGTCAGGCTCTTATAACCTTTTTGCTCAAAGAAACTCATGTATGCGCCCTTGTATGCGCCGCACCATTTTGTGAAAGTGTAGGGCGAGTAGGTGTCAAGAACGATCAGTTTGTTTTCAAGAACGGGAAACAGATCACAGATGCGTAGTCTTACGGATTCTGCGATTTTTTCTTTTTCGGCAAGATAGCGTGATCGGTCCGCGTGAAGGGCCTTCCAGTATTCATAATCTTCCTTTTCCTGTGGGATATTGCATTGCAGGACTCGTTTATCCGCAGGAAACAGGCTCTCGTCATAGTCGTAGAGGCGAATGCCGATATGATCGAAATCGCGCGTTCCGACGCGGTAAGGTTCGCAGGGATAGACGGAGGAGCCGCAGGGCAGTCCGTAGCCCTCGGTGCCAGGGATGCCAAAAGAAATATGAAAGGCGGAGGAGACGTGATAGCCTTCCCCGGTCTCATACATATTCTTAAGCTTTTTATCCATGCACTTTGCGGGCAGGAGCTTATCAAAAGTCACGGCAGGGTCGGCGGTGCAGATCACGAAATCACAGTCTGCCGTACTTCCATCCGCAAAGGAGACGGATTTTGCCTGACGAGAGTCGATCTGAATGCCGGTAGCGGGCATATTGGTGTAGAGTTTTCCGCCGAGTGACAAAAAACGGTCTGTGATGCGTTTGATCATGCCGACGGAACCGCCCATGGGAATGGCGGCGCTTCCCCCGGTGTAAAAGCCGATGGAGCTTAACAGGGTGATGGCTTTATAGGAGGTGTGCAGATACTGCGTGAGCATCTCGCGCACGAATGGATTCTGAAAGCGGGCCGCAAGGTCCGCAATGGTATCGTTTCCGTATTCTTTGATCACTTTTCCCATATCTGCCATGGTCAGGCCGAATTTCAGATAATCGATCATATTCATATCCGCAAGAGACTTTTCGCAGGGGACGCGGACGGACTCAGACAATCTGATGTGGTCGAAAAGCTTGTTGATTTCCAGGCTGTCTTCGGGCGCGGTTTCCAGAAATTCTGCCCTTGCCTTTTCCAGATCACTCCAGAAATGCAGAGCTTTGCCGTCCTTGTGCAGGCAATAAAAATAGGGCTCACGGTAGAGGGTGGTATCGTCTTTCAGTGCACCGATGTTTTTCCAGATGGGATAAAGATCGTTTGTGGGAATACAGCCGGTCAGCCAGTGGATACAGTTGTCGATGTGATAACCCTGCCTGTTCCAGCCGGTGCATTCTCCGCCGGGTGTGGCGTTTTTTTCATAAAGGGCAACCTCGTAGCCGTTTTGCAGACCGTAAATGCCTGCGGAGAGTCCGGCTATACCGCCGCCGATGATAATGATTTTTTTCATCTTTTATTGTTTCCTTTCTTTGGTTTCCGGTTCGGAAGTAATCACCTGTCTTTGTTTCGGATGATGTCGATGAGCCAGGCCGTTTCGGGCAGTATTCCCTGCTCTAAAAGGACGGGAGAGACTGCCAGCTGTTCCATGATGCCCTGTACGCTGCTCCAGAAGGTAAAGGAGAGGGCGTAAGGATCACCCCCACGAAAATACCCTTGTTTCTGACCGGCTTCAATGATTTTAGCGGATTGTTCGACCTGATCAACGCGCATGGCAATCTCTCTGATCTGCGCGGGGATTCCCTCGCTTCGCCTGGCCTGCGCCATCAAAACAAACATATGGAAGACCCAGGGATTTTCTTTGGCATAAGAAAAGAGTATGTTTAAAAATCCCTCGAAAAAGGCGAGCGGATCATCATAGGTGAGCTTCTGCGGAAGGGTAGTGCCCTCCGCACCCATTTGCACGAGCACTTCATAGAGCTGTTCCTTGGAATCAAAATAGTGGAACATCAGGCCTGTGCTCATGTGGGCGGCTTTTGCGATGTCCCCGATCTTGGTATCAGCGTAGCCTTTTTTGACAAACAGTTCCAGCGCTTTATCCAAGATCAATTGTCTGCGTTGTTCTTTTTGTTCTTCGCGTGTGGGCATGGCTTTTCCCTTTCAAAATGGCATTGATTTCAAGATGATAAGCAGTATGATAATATGATTTGAAATGCAGCCCTTCTTTGTCAAAATTCATTGAATGTGCGTTCAATGAATATATGTTCAATATAAAGCAGGAGGAGAGCGTTGTCAAGGAAAAAATAATAAGATCTTAAAATGAGACATAGTGTTGTCATGTTTTTTGTGGTATCCTTTAAAGAAAAAGGAGCAGACTGAAAGATGAAATATCCCTGGATCGATGAATATTTAATGGCAAAGAGAAGTGTGACAAAGGATCTCCAAAAAGACTGGAATTGGATCAGGTATCATATCGGCGGGAAAATGTTTGCGGCGATCTGTTTGGGTCAGGACGATGAACCTTATTATATCACCATGAAGTGTGATCCCGTGGAAGGGGATTTTCTAAGACAGCAGTACGAGGATATCATTCCCGGTTATTACATGAACAAACAGAACTGGAACTCGGTCAAACCTGACGGGGCGGTGCAGGATGATTTGATGCGCAGAATGCTGGATGAAGCTTACCGTTTGCAGCTTGCATCTTTTAGCGGGAAAAAGCAGCGGGAGATTCTCGCGCTTTCCGCCTGTGGCACGGACTGTCAAAAGTGCGGCTGCTATGGAGAGATGTGTCAGGGCTGTAATGCGCTTAACGGAAAAGTATTTCATGCGCCCAAGGGTAAGGCCTGCCCGATTTACCACTGTGCGGTGAACCAGAGTAAGTTTGCGAACTGTGCCCGCTGCGAGAAGCTCCCCTGTGATATCTGGAAAGCCACCAAAGACCCTTCGATGACAGATGAGGCGTTTGCGGCAAATACGGCCGAGCGGGTGAAAAATTTGATTGGCTAGATTCATAATCCTTTTCTATCCAACATAACAATAAGGGAGGAAACGATAAGGACGACTTTATGAGATACGATATGAGGCGGCTTGCCAAGCTTTCGCTCATCTTTTTGGGACTTCTCTTTTTGTTGTTACTGCTTTTGGGCCGTCGGGAAAAACAGGAGTCGACTTCCGGACCGGAAGGGGAAAAAATCGCGGCGGAGGATGTGGGGATCCTGCTTGACGCACTGGGTGGACAGCTGATATTCCCGCAAGGTGAGAAAGAATCAGCAGAGGACGCTGCTGTGACAGGCGATGATTCGGATGTGGTGACTGTTCGATCGCCATATTTTACATATGGGCAGTATGAGGAATTGCGCGCGCAGCTTGCGGGGGCTGATTTTGTGCTCCCCGATTTTTCTGACCGCTATGAGCCGGCGCACGCTCTCTTGAAGGAAGACTGGTACAAAGCTTTCCGTATTCTGTTGGCACATCTGGACCAAGAGTCTTCAATCTGGGAGACGACGATTTTCCTTCTCAAAGTAGATGAGAAAATGAAGGAGGCATACACGGAAACAGGTGCCATGCAGGGGGCCTTTTCGTACTGCTCAGGGGCCTTTGCCGAAAATGTGTTACAGGAGATGAAGGTTTATGTGAAAAACGACGTACTTCTGACAATTGTGGAGGTGCTTCCTGAGGATCACTATCTGGGCAGCGTGTGGGTAATGGAGGTCACGGAGAACCGCTTGGACTGTTTTTACCGTCAGGTTGTTTTTTCGGCGGAAGTTTCAGGAGAGGCAGTTTCAAAGCTGCCACAGCGGGAGCAGATCGCCGATCTGACGTTTCGGGACGGCATCCTTGTGCAGGCCAAAGAGCAGCGGGAAAAGGTGCATGGCAGGTTGCTGCGGCTTTCGGAGACGGAATTGGAGATCGAAGGAGAGGGCGTCTTTGAATTGACGGAGGATGCGGCGTTTTACAGGCTTTATGGGAATCTGGCGACGCTTAACCGAGGTGATCTGCGGATGGGCTGCGCGGACACGGATTTTGTTTTGAGGAAGGGAAAGGTCTGTGCCGGGCTGGTATCGGAGCGTGAGGAGGCGGACCGGATTCGCGTACTTTTAAAAAACACGGCGGCGGGGAGCAGTTTTCACGAGACGGTCACGCTGACTGTGGACGGAGAAAAGACGGTCCTTCGAAAAAAGGATATGAAGGTGGGAGAACGCAGGACTTTCCAAAGTGAGAATCTCACGGACAAGGTATTGGTGGAACTTGAGAACAGCAATAGAGAAGATCCTTTCTATCGGGGCAGCGTGGAATGCCTGCGGATGGAGGAGGGGATCGTTGTGGTCAACGAACTGCCGCTGGAAGAATATCTCTACGGGGTGGTGCCAAGTGAGATGCCCGCATCCTATCCGGCCGAAGCACTTAAGGCGCAGGCGGTCTGTGCAAGGACTTACGCTTGCCGCTACATCCTCCATGCAGGACTGGCGGCCCTCGGCGCTCACGTTGATGATACGACATCTTATCAGGTTTATCACAATATTGCCGAGAATGCAAACACGACCACAGCGGTGAAGGAGACCGACGGGCTGCTTCTTACGTATCAGGGAGAACCGGCGGAGAATTACTATTATTCGACTTCCTGCGGTGCTGATCCGGCAGATGAGTCGCTGCGGGAGGAAGACGCTTTTCGGGCGTTTATCGAAACATCGCATGAGGAGGATGTGGAAAGGGAGGAGCCTTGGTACCGCTGGACCTATCAGGTGGAAAAGCTCGATGAAAAGCAGATTTACAAACGCTTACAGGAGAGATATCGGGCGGTGCCTGCCCAGATTTTGACAAGGACGAAGGGCGGTAATTACGCGTCAGAACCAATCGAAAAAACAGGGCAGGTGAGGAGCTTTGCCATTACGGAAAGAGGGGACGGCGGTATTGCGCAGACGCTTGTGATCGAGACGGAGCAGGCGGTGTATCAGGTCCTGTCGGAGTACAATATCCGCTATGTGTTATGTGATGGGGAAAGCGCTGTGATCAGGCAGGATGGGAGTAAGAGTGTGCAGCGTACGCTTGTTCCCAGCGCTTTTTTTGTGATGGATACAGATGCAAAGACTGGAAAAGGCGGAGAAACTGTGGTAGGATATACCTTGACCGGGGGAGGCTTCGGCCATGGGAAGGGAATGGCTCAGAATGGCGCGAAAGCACTCGGTAAGCAAGGGGCGTCCTGCGAGCAGATTCTTGCGGCCTATTATCCGGGCTGCACGGTCAGGAGTGCCGCGGATATCAATCAGGATTAACAGGAGACAGGAAAACGATGCGCATGATTTATCGCCTTTTTTTAATATTCCGCGATTTCAACTGGCAGATGACGAAGAAGAATATCAGTGCTTTTGCAGCCAGCACAGCGTTCTTTCTCTTTTTATCCATCATACCGCTTTTGATGGCGTTATGCGCGATTTTACCCTTTACGAGATTGACGGAAGCAAATCTGATCAGCGCGATCACGCAGTTTACGCCGGATGCCGTTAACGGCCTGGTGGTGCGCATCGTATCGGATGTCTATGCGAAATCGGCGGGAACGATCACGGTATTTGCCATCGTTACCATCTGGTCGGCGGCAAAGGCTATGCTGGCGCTGATTTATGGCTTAAATGCGGTTAATGACGTGGAAGAAAAGAGAAACTATGTTGTGCTGCGAATGATTGCCTGCTTTTATACAGTGATTATTTTGGCAGCGACGCTGGTGGCGCTGTTTGTGATGGTTTTCGGCAATGTGATCGTGGATATCCTGCTTCGGGATATTCCGCCGCTGCATCTGGTAGTGCGCCTGGTTATGCGTTTTCGTTTCCTGATTTCCTGGTTGATCCTTACTTTTATCTTTGCCATGATCTATACTTATGTGCCCAGCTGTAAACTGCGGTTTAAGACACAACTTCCGGGCGCGGCGTTTGCAGCGGTTTTATGGAGCGTAGCTTCTTTTGCCTTTTCCGTCTATGTGGATCATTACAACAGTTTCGGTACATACGGAAGTTTGACTACTGTGGTCATTTTGATGTTCTGGTTTTACATGCTGATGTACATATTGATGATTGGGGCGCATATCAACCGTTATTTCGGCCCTGTATATAAATTTCTGTTCGGGTGGCTTGACAAGTCGAAAGAAAGCCACTAAAATAGCAGTTAGATTTATTTTTAGTGTAAAAGCGAAGAAGGTGTCAGTAGGAAGCGTTTTTCCGCCAGAGAGAGGGAATCATCGGCTGTAAGTTCCCTTCGGTTCAAAAGTTTTCCGAATTTCTCACCGGAGCTGTCTGTGTGAACGGGATGCGAACGTTAAGTCGTTGAACAATTAGCGCGGAACGTAGAGGCACGTTACGCCAAAAGAAGCGTCTGTTTGTCGGGCTGTGTAATAAGCAGAAACCGCAAGCAGGAAATTGGGTGGTACCGCGGAGAAGATTCGTCCCATGTGTCTATGACATATGGGATTTTTTTGCGTGCATAAGCAGAGTAAAAAGAAAAAGGAGAACGGATTATGAACGAAAAATTGGAACAAATCAAAGCCGAGGCCCTGCGACAGATCGAGGCCAGCGACGCCCTCGAAAAACTCAATGAGGTGAAGGTCAACTTCCTCGGGAAAAAAGGAGAACTGACGGCGGTGTTAAAGAGCATGAAGGACGTTGCGCCGGAAGACCGCCCGAAGGTGGGACAGCTTGTCAACGAGACCCGCGAGGAAATTGAGAAAGTGTTAGAAGCTTCTGTTAAAAAGATGGAGCGGGCGATTCGTGAGACCCGCTTGAAGACAGAGGTCATCGACGTCACTCTGCCCGCAAAAAAGGCAAAAGTGGGACACCGTCATCCCAACACCATCGCGCTGGAAGAAGTGGAGCGTATCTTCATCGGTATGGGCTACGAGGTGGTGGAAGGCCCTGATGTGGAGAAGGATTATTATAATTTCGAGGCGTTAAACATCCCTGCGGATCACCCGGCAAAGGATGAGCAGGACACTTTCTATATCACGGGCGACATTCTGCTGCGGACACAGACCTCCTCTGTACAGGTGCATGAGATGGAGAAAGGCAAGCTGCCGATCCGCATGATCGCCCCGGGGCGGGTATTCCGTTCCGACGAGGTGGACGCGACCCATTCTCCGTCCTTCCATCAAATCGAGGGGCTGGTGATCGATAAGCATATCACACTGGCAGACTTGAAAGGAACTCTGGCTGAGTTTGCGAAAGAACTGTTCGGGGAAGATACCAAGGTGAAGTTCAGACCCCACCACTTCCCGTTCACGGAGCCCAGCGCGGAGATGGACGTGACCTGCTTTAAGTGCGGCGGAAAGGGCTGCCGTTTCTGCAAGGGCGAGGGCTGGATCGAGATCCTCGGCTGCGGCATGGTGCATCCCCATGTGCTGGAGATGAGCGGCATCGACCCGGAGCAGTATACAGGCTTTGCATTCGGCGTGGGACTGGAGCGAATCGCTCTGCTCAAATATGAGATCGACGATACGCGGCTTCTATATGAGAACGATATCCGTTTCTTAAAGCAGTTCTAGTGCGGCGGATGTAAACGCAACAGACACGTTTGATACTGGATATTGCACGAAACTGTTCCGATGTGAAAGGAATGAAGAAGGGAAGTAAATATGCCACATGTAAAAATCAAATGCTTTTCTGGCAGGACGCAGGAGCAGAAAAAGAAATGTGCGGAAAAAATCGCGGAAGACATTTCAGAAATACTTGGATGCGATATTTCCAGTGTCTCCGTGGCGATTGAAGATGTCGACAGAGAAGTATGGAAAGAGGAAGTCTGGGATAAAGATATGGCTGCCGATAGAGAGTTGCTATATAAAAAACCGGGATACTCATATGATTAAATTTTATTTCGAGTGAAGAATGATGCATTGAATAAACAATTTTACGCAATAGAAAGGGAAAGGATTACAGCATGAATACAGCATTGTCATGGATCAAAGAATATGTACCGGATTTAACCTGTACCGATCAGGAATATATGGACGCGATGACCCTCTCAGGGACGAAGGTGGAGGGCTACAGCAGACTGGATAAGAATCTGGAAAAGATCGTGATTGGGCAGATCAAAAAGATCGAGAAGCATCCCGACGCGGACAAACTCATCGTCTGTCAGGTGGATATCGGAAGCGAGGTCATTCAGATCGTCACCGGTGCGCCCAACGTGAAGGAGGGTGATAAGGTGCCCGTTGTTTTGGACGGCGGCAAGGTGGCAGGCGGTCACGACGGCGGCCCTCTGCCGGAGGACGGCATTGCGATCAAAGCAGGAAAATTGCGCGGCGTACCCTCCAACGGTATGATGTGCTCCATCGAAGAACTTGGCTCCGACAGGAATTTTTATCCGGAAGCACCGGAAAACGGTATCTATATTTTCGGCGATGATGTGCAGATCGGTGCGGACGCGGTGGAGGAACTCGGACTGCGGGATACGGTGTTTGAGTATGAAGTGACCTCAAACCGCGTAGACTGTTATAGTGTGATCGGTATTGCCAGAGAGGTGGCGGCTACCTTCAAAAAGCCCTTTATCGCGCCTGAAGTGACGGTAAAAGGTAACAATGAGAAGGTGGAAGAATATATTTCCGTAGAGGTGCAGGACAAAGAGCTCTGTCCCAGATACTGTGCGAGAGTCTGCAAAAATATCAAGATTGCGCCTTCACCGAAGTGGATGCAGAGACGCCTTGCGGCAAGCGGTATCCGTCCCATCAACAATCTGGTTGACATCACAAACTATGTGATGGAAGAATATGGCCAACCCATGCACGCATTCGACCTTTCCACCATTGCAGGCAATCAGATCATCGTCCGCAGGGCAAAGGACGGCGATGTCTTTCGCACGCTGGACGGGCAGGAGCGGAAGCTGGATTCGGATGTGCTGATGATCTGCGATGCGGAGAAAGAGGTGGGGATCGCGGGCATCATGGGCGGCGAAAATTCCATGATCACCGACAGCGTGACCACCGTGCTTTTCGAGGCGGCGGCCTTTAACGGACCCAACATCCGTAAGTCGGCAAAGCGTCTGGGACTGCGCACGGACGCTTCCGGCAAGTTTGAGAAAGGCCTTGATCCCCACAATGCAGAGGAAGCCATCAATAGAGCCTGTCAGCTCATCGAAGAACTTGGCTGCGGTGAGGTGGTGAGCGGTATGGTGGATGTGCACGGCGAGATGAAAGAGAAGGTGGTGCTGCCTTTTGAGCCTGCATATTACAATAACCTTCTGGGTACGGATGTTTCCGAGGAAGAAATGCTTTCTATCTTTAAGATGATCGAAGTGGAGTATGATGCGGCAAAGAGGACGCTCACGATTCCTACCTTCCGCCAGGATATTTTACGTCAGTGCGATATTGCAGAGGAAGTAGCACGGTTTTACGGCTACGACAAGATTCCGACCACGCTGCCGAATGGTGAGGCCACCACAGGCAGACTGCCTTTCAAGCTGCGGGTTGAGCAGAAGGCAAGAGATATTGCGGAATACTGCGGTTTCTCCCAGGGTATGTGCTATTCCTTCGAGAGCCCGAAGGTGTTCGATAAGCAGCTGCTTCCTGCGGATGATGAAGCAAGGAAGGTGGTCACCATCGCCAATCCGCTGGGTGAGGATTTCTCCATTATGAGGACCCTTCCCTTGAACGGCATGCTGACCAGCCTTTCCACGAATTACAACAGAAGAAATAAGGATGTACGCCTTTATGAATTGGGTAACGTTTATCTTCCTAAGGCGCTGCCGCTGACGGAGCTTCCGGAGGAGCGGATGCAGTTTACGCTCGGCATGTACGGCGAGGGCGATTTCTTTACCATGAAGGGCGTGATCGAGGAGTTTTTTGACAGCATTGGCATGAAGAAGAAACCGACTTACGATCCGAATGCGGGCAGACCGTATCTGCATCCCGGCAGACAGGCAAATGTCTCCTATGAAGGCACGCAAATCGGCTATCTTGGAGAGGTGCACCCCGAGGTCTGCGACAATTATGCGCTTAAGACCAGGGTCTATGTGGCGGTACTTGATATTCCCGCGATCCTGCCGCTTGCGACCTTCGACAGGAAGTATGAGGGCATCGCGAAATACCCGGCGGTACTTCGTGATATCAGTATGGTGGTGCCGAAGAAAGTGATGGCTGGTGAGATCGAGGCCATCATTGCACAGCGCGGTGGAAAGATCCTTGAGGAGTATCAGCTCTTTGATATCTATGAGGGCGACCAGATCAAGGAGGGCTTTAAGTCCATGGCGTACTCCATTACCTTCCGCGCAAAGGATAAGACGCTGGAGGAAGCGGATGTGACGGCAGCGATGAAGAAGATCCTCAATGGACTTGAGGGTATGGGAATTGAGCTGAGAAGCTGATAATAGAAAGGAGTGGTCAACGTGGAACAGAAAAACACTTGGGAGACTTACAGTGCGAAACAGATAAAGGAAGTGGACGCCTTTGCGCGTGAATACATGGATTTTTTGGATAACGGCAAGACCGAGAGGGAGTGCATCGACCAGATTGTGAACACCGTGGAAGCGGCAGGATATCAGGAATTGGAAACGCTGGTAAAGGCCGGGAAGAAGCTGAAAGCGGGAGACAAAGTCTATGCCGTGTGGATGAATAAGTCCATTGTCCTGTTTCAAATCGGCAAAAAGCTGCTTGCGGAGGGTGTTAACATTCTGGGGGCGCACATTGATTCTCCGCGTCTTGACGTGAAGCAGAATCCCCTTTATGAAGACGGCGGCTTTGCTTATCTGGACACGCATTACTATGGCGGTGTGAAAAAGTATCAGTGGGTGACGATCCCGCTTGCGATTCACGGCGTGGTGGTGAAGAAAGATGGCAGTACGGTGGAAGTCAATGTGGGCGAGAATGAGGATGATCCTGTGTTTTTTGTTTCAGACCTCCTGATCCATCTTGCGCAGGAGCAGTTGGAGAAGAAGGCAAATAAAGTGATCGAGGGTGAAGCGCTGGATATCATTATCGGTAATAAACCTTTGGTCATTGAAAAGAAGCAGAAGAAAGATAAAGACGATTCAGAGGGAGAGAACAGTGCGCCAAAGGATGCCGTAAAGAAAGGAATCCTTGAAATCTTAAAGAGAGATTACGACTTTGAGGAGGAGGACTTTATTTCCGCTGAGCTTGAGGTGGTGCCTGCGGGAAAGGCCAGAGAGGCCGGATTTGACAGGAGTATGATCTTAGCCTATGGGCAGGATGACAGGGTTTGTGCCTTTTCTTCCTTAAAGGCGATGTTGGAGATCGGGCAGACAGAGCGTACCGCCTGCTGTATCCTTGTGGATAAGGAGGAAGTCGGCAGCGTGGGTGCAACGGGCATGCAGTCGAGGTTTTTTGAGAACGCCGTGGCGGAAGTCATGGGTCTGACAGGAGAATACAGTGAACTCGCCCTGCGCAGGTGTCTTTCGCATTCCTGTATGCTTTCTTCCGATGTGAGCAGCGCTTTTGACCCCACTTACGCGTCCAGTTTCGATAAGAAGAACGTGGCTTACCTGGGCGGCGGCATGGTATTTAACAAGTTTACGGGTTCCCGCGGAAAATCCGGTTCCAATGACGCCAACGCCGAGTATCTGGGGCATATCCGTGCTATCTTTGAGAAGGAGAAGGTCAATTTCCAGACGGCGGAGCTCGGCAAGGTAGACCTGGGCGGTGGTGGTACGATCGCTTATATCCTTGCACTCTATGGTATGAACGTGATCGACAGCGGCGTGGCGGTGCTCAATATGCACGCGCCCTGGGAGGCGACCAGCAAGGCGGATGTTTACGAGACGAAGCGCGGTTATGTGGCTTTTTTGAAACATGCCGATTTGTAAAAATCAGACAGTATAAGAGAAAGAAGGACTGACTAAGTCAGTCGACGAAATGTGAATCAAATGGCCGAATGAAGCTGGATAGCATAAATGGGAAACATTGTTTTTTCGGCTTGTCATGGATTCAGAATGGATGAAAATATGACAACACTAAAAAAATCAGATTTCTACTTTGACCTGCCGCAGGAGCTGATTGCGCAGGATCCCTTGGAGGACCGCTCCGCGTCGAGACTGCTTGTGCTTCATAAAGACACGGGCGTGGTGGAGCACCATCGGTTTCAGGAGATCACAAATTATTTAAGGCCGGGCGATTGTCTGGTCTTAAATAATACCAAGGTGATCCCGGCAAGGTTGTTGGGCGTGAAGGAAGATACTGGCGCAGCGATCGAGGTGCTGCTGCTAAAACGCCGCGAGAACGACGTCTGGGAAACGCTGGTCAAGCCGGGGAAAAAGGCAAGACCCGGAACAAAGATCGTCTTTGGAGAAGGCGCGCTGCGTGCAGAGGTTTTGGAAGTCGTGGAGGAGGGCAACCGTCTGATTCAATTTTCCTACGAAGGAATTTTTGAGGAGGTCTTGGATCGTTTGGGGGAAATGCCCCTGCCGCCCTACATAACCCATAAATTGCAGGACAAGAACCGCTATCAGACCGTATACGCAAAATACGAGGGCTCTGCGGCGGCGCCGACGGCGGGCCTGCATTTTACGGAAAAACTGCTGGCGGAGATTCGTGCGATGGGCGTGGAGACAGCCTTTGTGACCCTTCACGTGGGACTGGGCACTTTTCGCCCAGTGAAAGCCGAAAATCTCTCGGATCATCATATGCACAGTGAGCACTATGAGATCACGGAGGAGACGGCAGATCTCATAAACCGCACAAAAGAAAACGGCGGGAGAGTGTTCTGCGTGGGGACTACAAGCTGCCGTACCATAGAGAGCGCGGCAGACGAAAACGGGAGAGTGCAGGCAGGTTGCGGAGACACAGAGATTTTTATTTATCCCGGTTACCGCTTCAAGGTATTGGATTGCCTGATCACAAATTTTCATCTGCCCGAGTCCACGCTGGTGATGCTGGTGTCTGCGCTGGCGGGCAGGGAGAACGTGCTGGCGGCGTATCGGGAGGCGGTGGAGGAGAGGTATCGGTTCTTTTCGTTTGGGGATGCGATGCTGATTCATTAAAGGATTTTTTATTCCTTCGCTGTATCCAGCACCGCCAACCCATGATCGAGCAGCATCCCGTTTGCGTCCATAATGTTCCTGTTTCGCTGCAGGGCGAACAGGAGCAGTGCGTCCCGCTCATCTCTGGCGTAGAGTTCCCGATTGCTGGAAATCTTTAACAGTTTCTGCGTTTCTTCTGCGGACAGTTTCAGCCCGAAAGATAAGGCGATCAGTTTGTCCCGGGAAGGGATTTTGTCGCCGGCAAAGATCCGATAGACATAGGCGCGGCCTAAGAGCGAGCCGCGTATCACGTCCGCACGTCTGAGCCTTTTTTGCGCCAGCAGCATATGCAGATGTTCAGCCAGAGTGTCTTTTAGCAGATGTTCTTTATTTTCCGTTAAATAATCTTCGATATCCGTTGCTATCGTGATTTCATGTTTCAATTCATCCGTAGACTTTTCATTCATTTTGCGGGAGATTCCTTTTCGGATTTTTTATGGCCTTTGCAGCAAGCAACGCATTGCAGGCAGGATAAAAACGCAAATAATGCGGCTGGAATCATTATACTTGTTTCCACATAGGACGGCAAGTGGGGTGCTTTCAATTCCTGTCATATTTTCTGAATCCTTGTTTCAACAAATGTCTACCAGGGGTAGACCAAAACGGACAGGGCTCTGTTTATAATCGAAAACGGAGTCCTGTTTTTGTTGTGGACTGAACGGAGAGACGAAAAAGAGAAAAGAGAAGATACGTATGCAAATGACAAAAGAAGAAAGTGACAGGATCAGAATCGTTAAATGGATCGCCATTGTTATGGTGGTATTTTTACATATCTACACGACAGAAGTCAATTTTGCAGATGGAAAAAATGCAGCTGCCCTTCCTGAATGGCTGCTGCTGTTGGAGACTGGCGTTTCACAGGTGATATCCAGATGCGGCGTGCCGACTTTTTTCCTGTTTTCTGCCGTTTTATTGTTTCGTGCCGATCATTCCTATGGAGAAGTCATCAGGAAAAAGGCAAAAACGCTGCTTGTGCCTTATTTGATTTGGAATAGTTTTTGGATCGCGGTGTTTGCCGTATTGCAAAGCCTTTCGTTTACCGCCCCGTATTTTTCGGGAAGCAATACGCCGATCTTACAATGTTCTGTAAAAGAGTGGTTTGAATTGTACGGGATCGGGCAGGAATATCCGCAGTGTTATCCTTTGTGGTTTATGCGGGATCTGATGGCGGTGGTTTTGCTCTTTCCGTTGATAAAAACAGTCGCCAAAAGGTATCCGAACACGCTATTGTGTTTGGGGATGGCACTCAGCATTTTACCATTTTCCTTTTGGGGAAAAGCAGCGCTTGCCTGGTTTCTGATCGGGGCGGCTGTCGTTCAAAAAAAGGGTACGCTTATGATTTTTGACCATTATTCCGTGGCCCTGATCGGGACGGTTTATTTTGTGTGTGCAGCTGCCGCTTTGTTTTTAGAGTATCCAATCATTAGAAATATTTCTGTGCTTGTGGGAATCGTGTTTTGGCTGCGCTTGTCAAAGGAAATTTATGACAGGGAGAAATTGCGGCAAATTTTTTTGAGATTGTCAGAATCTGTTTTTATGATATATGTGCTGCATGAAATGACACTGTCCTCCGTGCGCAAACTATGTTTCCGACTGCTCCCGGCAAAGCCGTTATTTTGGCTTTTAGAATATCTGTTGATTCCGATTGGCGTAATGGCAGGCTGTATTCTGGCGGGAAACATTTTTAAGAAAGTGCTACCGGGATGGTATCGGATCGCGACAGGAGAACGTTGAACGAAGGGGAAATGATTGTCTGCGCGGTAAGAAATATGTTATAATGCAAATGGTGAAAAAATGAGCATGAATTACGATGAGATAAAAGTACTGAAACAAAGTGAAAAGAGTAAGGTGCAGCTGGTAAAAGAACAGGGCAGCGGGCAGATTTTGATTTGCAAGACTTTGCAGGGGCAGCATTCCGTTTATCAAACATTGCAGGGACTGCAGCATCCTTATCTGCCGACAGTGTACGAGGTTTCGTATGACAATGCTGAAACGACGATCATAGAGGAATATATTGAGGGGCAGACGGCAGGCAGCGCGGCGCTTACGGAAAAGCAGTGCCGAACGGTCATAAAGGAACTTTGCGAAGTCCTCATGTATCTGCATGAAAAGGGAATCATTCACAGGGATATCAAACCCTCCAACATTTTGATGGCAAAGGACGGCCATATCCGTTTGATCGATTTTGACGCAGCCCGTATGCCGAAAGAAGACAGGGAACAAGACACGATTCAGTTAGGTACCAGAGGCTATGCGCCGCCGGAACAGTATGGGTTTTCCCAGACAGACGAGCGTGCGGATATCTATGCCCTGGGCGTTACCATCAAACAGCTTTTGGGCGGCCAAGCGGAGAAACTGCGCTACAGGAGGGTGCTTTCCAAGTGTACCAATCTGGATCCTGAGAAACGGTATCGGTCTGTCAGGCAGGTGAAGAAAGCTTTTTTGGATGTTCCCGCTTTGGGGACAGCTGTTTTGTGCGCGGTGGCGGTGGGAATCGTAGCGATTGTTTTCGGCAATGGGCTGTTAAACGATAACAGGTCGCAGGAAGCTTCGCTGCCTGTCGAAAACGGGACGGATTTGATCGTACTGCCCACACCGGCCGATCCTTTCTGGGACGGTGAGACAGGCTCCGGTTTCTGGGGCTGTGTGTTTGAATCGGGAGTCGGTGACGATCAAAGGTATGATTGGAGATTGTACAGGCAGGATACGGCGACGCCTCCGGATCTGGAAAAGGATGCATGGCTTAAAGAGGGAATGATGCGGGGAAATGTCGCATGGACCCGTGAAGGGAAGATGAGTGAAGAAGGAGAGGAAAAGCTGTTTTGTATGAGCTTCTCCGATGAATTTGAGGATAACGGCTTTTATTACTTTGCCGTGCGTGCTTCCGGAGACGGCATAACCTATGCAGACAGTCCCTATGTATTGTCGGATGTCTTTGCATTTACAGGCGAGGATGCCCCGAGACTGCCAGCACCGGAAGAACTTCACTGGATCGCAAAGGAAGGGGAGGAATCCAGATGGTATTTTACGGCGTTTACCAACTGGGACGATTATGCAGACAAAGACGCAATCGACGTCTATGTCTATAATGGTGACGGTGAGTATGTGATGAATACCATGGTGCATAAGTCATTCCTGATCGACAGCGAATGGCCTGGTATGCGGATCAGGCAGGAGTTTGTGGGCGAACCGGGAGAGACCTATCGGTTTGCCATACAGGTGCACACCTCGCGGCCTAATGAGTACCGATCCAGTCCGGCGGTTACACCGTACCCGGAGGAAGCATATTTAAGTCCGCCGCTTAAGGTGCCGGAGCCTTTTGAATAAAGGAAACTATAATTATGAATCAAGGGAAAAAGAGAAACCTCATCTTGGAACTGTGTGTGATTGCTGTCTCACTGGCGGCGCTGCTTATGCTGTTATATTTTGTGATGGCAGTAAGCTTTCAAAACGGGACGACATCTTCTGATATCACGATGAAGATGGCGGGACAGATCGCCAGGCGGATCTTTGAAGAACCCACGCAGGATCAGATCGCAACGACCGCACTGATGATTCGTTACGGAGCGCATCTGGGACTCTTTTTTGTGGTGGGTTTTGTGACGACCTTTGCGGGGATGGCGGTTTTTAGAGGTTATTACAGAATCATTGGCGTGATCGGCGCAGGCGTGGTCTGTTATGCGCTTGCCTATTATACAGAATATTATAAGCAGTTTGTGGAAGGGAGACATTTCCAGCAGTCCGACGCCGCGCTCAACTGGTATGGGAGCGTGGCGGGAATACTTTGCATGGTCGGATCCTATTTTTTAAACAGGCTTTTGGTAAAACTTTCATAAAAGATTGCAGATTCAGTTTTTGGTATGGACCCGATAGCTGTGATCCTTTAGAATCTCAACCGCCCGCTCATGGGCGGTTTTATCATTAAATTCAATGCGCAGCGCGCCTTCCGCAAATTCCCTGTTATGGTTGATACCGATGTTTTTGATGCTCACGCCGTGCATGGCAAGGAGAGAGGCAATGGCCGCGATTGCGCCGGGTTTGTCCGCAATATCCACGGTAAAGACGTATTCTGCCTTGATGGGGCCACTGGATACGCTGGTAAAGGACTCGCGGTAATTTCTGGCAGTATCAAAAAAGTTGTGGAGCGTCGTCTCCGAGCGCTCGTCGAGATAGTGGACGAGCTGCGTCAGATCATCGATATAGAGCTTTAACAGTTTGGAAATGTTTTCCGTGTTTGTCATGCAGATCTGTTGCCACATTTCCGGGGAGGAAGAAGCGATTCGCGTGATGTCTTTAAAACCGCCCGCAGCGATCATTTTCATAATCCCTTCCGAAGAATCGCAGCTTTTGACCAGATTGACAAGGGAGGCGGCAATCACATGAGGCAGATGAGAGATGGCAGCCGTCACGTAGTCGTGCTCCTCAAAAGAAAGGGTCAGCGGAATCGCGCCGATGGCTTCCACCAGAATGCGATAGGCTTCCAGCCTGCTTGCCGGCACAGTTTCCGTAGGGGTCAGTATGTAGTAAGCGTTTTCCAAAAGAGCGGCATCAGAGTTTGGATAGCCGATGCGCTCTGATCCGGCCATGGGATGGCCGCCGATAAACTGATCCTGCAGGCCCAGGGCTTCGATCTGTTTGTGGATCGCAGTCTTAACGCTGCCAACGTCAGTGAGGATCGTTTCGGGAGAGAGAATATTTTTGATAGCGGCAAGATTCTCGTCGTTGCAGGAGACAGGCGCACATAAAAAGAGATAGTCGCAGCCTGTAAAAGTATCGTCGATAGCGCGGCAGGATACGTCTATGGTCTGCTCCGCAAGGGCCAGCTGCAGAGAGGTTTCGTTGATGTCATAGGCGATCAGGCGGGCGCCGGGCAGACGCAGACGGATCGCTTTGGCGATGGAGCCGCCGATCAGTCCCAGTCCGATAAAACCGCAGGTGAGAGTGCTCATAGTATTATGACCTTTCGCATTTTTTGATCAATATTTCCGCTTTTTAAGATATCACAAAACGGAGGGGAACGCAATTGTGTCTTGAAATTGTCCTCAAAATTTAGTAAAATGTATTTACAACTTGGCTTCTTGCGTGGAATATGATTATGGGTCCGGTTGCAAAAAGAACAACAGAATTGGAGGGTTACAGGACATGAATGTTTACACGACGGATAAGATTCGTAATGTGGTCTTGCTGGGGCATGGGGGCTGTGGTAAGACTAGTCTGGTGGAGGCAATGGCTTACCTTTCCGGCATCACGTCCAGAATGGGAAAGATCGACGACGGGAACACGGTGAGTGATTTCGGTAAGGAGGAGCAGAAACGCCATATTTCCATCGCAACTTCTGTTGTTCCGATCGAGTGGGAGGGCACGAAGATCAATGTGCTCGACACTCCCGGATTCTTTGACTTCGTAGGCGAAGTGGAGGAAGCTGTGAGTGCGGCGGATGCGGCCATCATCGTAGTTTCCGGTAAGGCAGGAGTGGAAGTCGGTACGGAAAAGGCTTGGGAGATCTGCGAGAAGTATAAGCTGCCCCGTTTCGTATTCGTGACGGATATGGATATCGACAATGCTTCCTTTAAGCAGGTCGTGACGGATATGACAGAAAAGTATGGCAAAAAAATGGCGCCGTTCCATCTGCCCATCCGTGAGAATGAGAAATTTGTAGGTTACATCAACGTCATCACCGAGCAGGCTTACCGATGGGAAGGCAAGGAAGTCGTGGAGTGCGAGATGCCCGACTACAGCAAAGAGAACTTACAGCTTTGCCGTGATACGCTGATGGAAGCAGTGGCGGAGACCAGCGAAGACTTTATGGACCGCTACTTTAACGGAGATACCTTCTCTGAGGCGGAGATCCGTTCGGCGATGCGTACCAACGTGATGGACGGCAGTGTGGTGCCGATGTCCATGGGTTCCAATGTGCTCTGTCAGGGAATTTTTACGCTGCTCGACGATATCGTAAAATATATACCCAGCCCTGAGAATCGCGAGATCGCGGGCGTTGACTTAAAGACAAACGAAATTTTCCAGGCGAACTATGACTTCTCAAAGCCGAAGTCTGCCTACATCTTTAAGACCATTGTGGATCCCTTCATCGGTAAGTATTCGCTGATCAAGGTCTGTTCCGGCGTGTTCAAGAGTGATGATTTGATTTACAATGACGAAAAGGAAGTGGAGGAGAAGATCAGCAAGCTCTATGTTATGCAGGGCAGCAAGCCCATCGAGGTCAAGGAACTTCATGCGGGCGATATCGGCGCTATCGCGAAGCTGACGGCGGCAAGAACAGGTAACACGCTTTCCACCAAAGCACGTATCATCCGCTATGGTAAGGCAGAAATCTCCACGCCCTATACATACAAACGGTATAAGGCAAAGAATAAGGCCGATGTGGATAAGGTATCGCAGGCACTGCAGAAGATGCGCCACGAGGATCAGACGCTCCAGGTGGTCAATGATGCGGAGAACAAGCAGTCCCTGCTCTACGGAATGGGCGATCTGCATCTGGAAGTGGTCATGAGCCGTCTCGTGAACGAGTATAAGGTAGAGATCGAGCTGTCAGATCCGAAGATCGCTTACAAGGAGACCATCCGCAAAAAATCCGATGTGGAGCATAAGTATAAAAAGCAGTCCGGCGGACACGGTCAGTACGGCCATGTAAAGATGCGTTTCGAAGCATCAGGCGATTTGGAAACGCCGTTCGTGTTCGAGCAGGAAGTGGTTGGCGGCGCAGTGCCGAAGAATTACTTCCCGGCGGTGGAAAAAGGATTGCAGGATTCTGTACAGGCAGGGCCTTTGGCGGCGTACCCTGTAGTGGGCGTGAAGGCGGTTCTTTATGACGGTTCCTATCATCCTGTGGATTCTTCCGAGATGGCCTTCAAGATGGCGACGATTCAAGCATTTAAGAAGGGCTTTATGGAGGCAGGGCCGGTGCTGTTAGAGCCGATTGCCAACCTGCAGGTGACTGTCCCCGAATTCTACACGGGTGACGTGATGGGCGATCTGAATAAGAGAAGGGGCAGAGTGCTTGGCATGAACCCCGCAGGCGACGGTAAGACTGTGGTCGAGGCGGATATCCCGGTGGCCTGCTTAAACGGCTACTGCACCGATCTTCGGTCCATGACAGGCGGACGCGGTACCTACAAGTATGAGTTTGCAAGATATGAGCAGGCGCCCAGCGATGTACAGGAAAAGGAAGTAGCGGCGAGAGCGAAGGCCGTTGCGGAGGCGAATGCGGAAGCGTAGAGCCAAATACCGATAGACGTAAGGAGTATCAATATCGATAACGTAAAAGAGGAGCAGACCGCTTGGCCTGCTCCTTCTTTGATGCGTTATACGGCTTAATTTCCATTCCAATTCCAGTTGTTGTTAATCTCTTTCACACCGCTCACACTGCCGCCGAATCCCTGCCACTGGACGGGCGCTGAGATGCCTTTGCAGCTTTCGATTTTGACACCATTCACATGGGCGTTCAACTGTCCGAGAATCTGAATGGTTCCTTTGGCATTTCCTTTAAATGTGGAATTGGATATGGTTACATTCTTGCAGGTTCTGTTTTTATTTGGCTCAATGTCAATACCAAACTGCGGATCTGTGCCGTTCGCATAGTTAAATGAGCAATTGTTGACCGTAACATTCGACGCATCGGTAATAGACATATTATTTCGTCTGTTGTGATGAAGGTTACAGTTTGTGACGGTAACGCCGTTGCTGGGGGTGTTGGGTCCGTCATAGAAGCCCACATAGATACCGTCGCCCCAGCACTGGGAAATATCCACATTTTCAATGGTGATATTTGTGCCGCCGCGCACGGAAATTCCATGCCCGTGTTCTCCGCCGCTGCCTTTATGCTCCTTGCGATCCCCGATAATCTGTCCGCCGGAAACGGAAACGTTTTCGCGGCCAAAGATATTGATAACCTGATAATCTTTTGCACCGTTGGGGAGAACGACCAACAATGCGCTGGGCGACATAATAAGCTTTTGGTTGGTAGTCAGGACAATGCCGCCAAACTTATATTTGCTAAATATATCATTACCACCTGTTGTCGCATCAATATGATACACGCCCGCGGGGAGATACAAAGTTACCTCACGGATGTGAGTTTCATCACCCCATTCATAATCCCGAAGCATTTTGTTGATGTATGGTGTGTCGTCGGTGACTCCTTCTTGTTGTTTATAGGTGAGAAACGCGCCTGTTTCGGGTTCCGGTGCCTTTTCGTTCGGGTCGATCGCCAGCGCATAGCACTCCTGTGTGAAACTGCGGTTCCCGGAGGTGTAAACTGCCTTAATGACGGCGGCTCCTGCTTTGTTCATGGTAAGCAGAGCGCCTTCCTCATTTTTCACAATAGATATCACATCCGAATTACTGCTTTCCCATCTGAGCTTATCAGGTGTCTGTGTATTTGCAAAGACCATGTGAAGCTGGACGGTGTTTCCAATTTCTTCCCTAATGGTCTGCCCGGTCTCTCTGAGAAGCGGAGAGTCGACGACAGTGATCTTGCACTGCGCCTTTTTGTTACCATCCTGTGTCGTTGCCGTGATCGTTACACTGCCTTCTTTGTGCAGCGTAATGACAGCGGAAAGGGAGACAGTTTGTTTGTTATCAGCAGAACCGATGACAGCGCTGTCGGGCTTTTCTGTTACGGAGACAATGCTGCTGTTGGAACTTGACCAGATCACTGTCGGATTGGCGATGGTTTCGTTACTTTCCGATGTGATGGTGGCAGTAAGAGTCCTTCTGCTCTCATCCGCTTCCGCCAGCGGGAAGGAGAGCACTGTTTTGTCCAGTTTGATTCCTTTTACATGGTTGATCCGGTAGTTTTTCTTTTGAATCTTAAAGGAATACGTTTTTGTTCCGCCGTAGTCGCCAACGCCGCGCAGGGTTACTTTAGCGTTTCCCGACTTCACGTTATTTTGGTATTCAACAGTTTCATAGCATGATGTCTTGATCTCATTTTGTTTTTTCTTGGCATCGGTATTGTTGGCATAGATATGAATGTCTTTTATCGGTGTCAAAGTGATTGCTTCTCCGGTATATTCCTGCGGATCAACGACAACTTTCAAGGTACTGATATTTTTGTCAAAAATACGATAGGAGCCGGTAATGGAAGAACCTTCATAGTAGCCCATTCCATCCACGGTGACGGTAACGGTAGTGCCTCTCTTGGGGGATTCAGGCAGGTTATGGCTAAACGTAAAGGTTTTGCTATAATCCTTTCCGGCCGTCAGTTTTTTGCCGTTCACATCTTTGATCGTGACGGTCGACTGCCATTTGTTTGGCTTTTCATGAAACGGTTTATCAGGAATAGATATCGTGCATCGGCTGATATCTGCCTTTGTCACCGTAAGCGTTATCGTTTCAAGATATCCCTTATAATTGCCTTTGCCGGTGATCTCGCAGGTCATGGTTCCGGGAGCCTTGTTATCCTTATATTTTATGGTATAATCGGTTTTGTTTTTAAGAATGGTATCCTCTTGATCTTTTAGGATCAGTTCAGGCACGGTCCCGTCTTTTTGATATGCGACTTCATAAGCTCCATTCTTAATGGTCACATTTTTCCCTGCGTAAATTTTGATTTTGGTATTTGGCGTAATGGTATAATCCATTCGGAGAGAGCCTTTATAACGGCCCTTTCCTGTGAATGTGACCGTCACGCGGCCTGCTTTTTTGGCATTGCCGTATTTGAGGGTATAGTCGGTTCCTTCTGTAAGAGGTTTCTTTTCGCCTGCTTCTTCAAAGGCCAGCAGAGCGGAACCGGTTTGGAAAAGGCCGCCTTCTTTATCTACTGTCTTTTGAGAGAAAGGAATGTTTTCTTTCCAGTCTGCGCCGGCAACAGCATCCTTAAGCTGCCTGTCGCCCACAAGTTTTATCGTGACTTTTTTGCAGCCGCAGTAGCCGGCGGTTTTTCCGGCGGGGCTGGGAGATACCATCACATAGGCGCCTTCAGTGCCTGTGGCATAAACCGCATACTCATAAAGCGTTTCGGCAAGAACCTCTTGACCGATTTTTACCTCTGTAATATGAACATCCTGATTTGTCAAAGGGGTGCCGTGATATTCGTACTGTTTTTGATCAAGTTTTACGGACGCGGTGCCGAAATTTTTATTTTTACTTTGTTTATCGAGCACAACAAGCTGCATGGGAAAAGAGCCTGTAAAGTTGCCGGTTCCCCGAACCGTGTAAGAATATTGCTTACCGATCTCATAGAGATCGCCGTTTTTTGGATCTGCCGGTAAGGGCGTCATGTTCTCACCGGGAGTCGTATAGTCACAGATAAAATCCTTTTTAACGGCCAGTTTCTTTTTGCCGTAGGTCAGGACAGGAGCGGGAATGTTCAGGTTTTTGCTGTAATTAACAGTCTGCTCATATGAAGGTGATACTTTGGGCGTATTGTAAATGTCAATGTCGTTGATATTCAGAGGTTTGATCGTATAGTACAGGGTCACGCTGCCCTGATACTGGCCTTTTAAATGAATGGTCACACTGGGCGCTTTGGCGCAATTCCATGTGGCGGCGTTGACGTTATTTTTGTAGCTTACAGTATAATCCGTTTTTTCTGTCAATAGAGTATCATTGTGGTAAACGCGGAAATTCTGCGTGATTTTCTGCCCGTTATAGACAAAGGCGTCACTTTCTTTTTCAAACCCGGCCACTCGGATGGCGCCTGAGAGATCGAGGAGTTTTTCATTGTCGGGATGATCTTTGTCGCGTACAACATCTACGACAGTGGAGGCTGTAATGCCCTGACAGGAGGCAGTGATTCTGGCATATCCTTCTGCTTTTGCCGTGATGACGGCGCTTCCGTTTTCGTCGGCTGTTACAGTGGCAACCGTCTCATCGCTGCTTTCCCACAAAATGTTTGCCTGTGTCATTGCAGGCTCGATTGCTGCGGTGATCTGTTGTGTGTCCCCGGGTGCCATGGGGATTCGGTCTTTTTCAGCAAGGATATTTGCCTCGTCTGTCACGATGCCTTGATAGAGGATTATTTTTCCATTGGTTTCTTCCAGTAAAGGAGGTTCCTGATTGTCCGGATTTTGAGGTTCTTGTGATTCATCCGTAGCGGTAATGTTGTTTTCGGAAAGAGAGGAGAGCGTTTCCGCGGTCTGTTCCGCTTCGACATCCTCTGTATCGCTATCCTCAGATACATCCTGAATGTCGTTATCGGACACAGACGAATTGGCTTCGACGGCGTTTCCTGAAATCGTATCAGCGCCGTTCTCAGTGTCGTTTTCTGAAACGGAAGACGGCTCCTCTATGGAATCTGTCGGAGCGCTTTCTGTATCAGGAACATCTTCAGCCGGAAAGTCTGTTTCAACGGCTGTATGATCCTGGGGGACAAAGGGAATCGTCGCCGCTGCATAAAAAGTTTCGGCTTTCCCATTTTCGGTTTGTGTGTAATATGCTGCTCGGATAAAATAGTCATATTGAGCAGAAGAATCGTCGGTTTCATCGCTTTTCTTATCATCAGATAATAAAGAGGGTTCCAGGGGGAGGAGCGCCATCATTTGATGGTACGCATCTTCTGTGTCCGTGATTTTTTCCATGGTAAAGTAAGGGGAGGCAGTCACTGTCTCAAAACCGTTCCAGTCGTCCGCCTCGTTAAGGAGGCTGGCACTCCCGACAGCTAATCCTTTTTCACCGCGGAGAATGCTCCATTCCAGCGTCCCGGCCTCTTTGTAGGTGGAAGCCATTTCTATGTCGTAATTGACAAACAAAATCAGGTTTTCTGAGGAGGCAAAAGAAAGCGGAAGATCATAGGAAAAGGAATCGTCCTTAGCAGTGGGGAGCTGTTCACCGTTAGAGATTTGTCCGATATGCAAAGCGGGCAGCTCGATGTTCGTTTCCGTTTCTGCTTCAGTGCTATTTTCCGATGTTTCCTCCGCAGGGATATCGTTTTCTGAGATGGTGTTTTCCGAGACAGAGTTTTCCGTTGCAAGTGCCGTCAGACTGCCGCAGTCGCTAAGTGCGATGGCGATGATCAGGATAGAGGCAAGCAATTTTTTCAGAATGCGCATTTCAAGTTCCTCCTCAGTAGGTTCGCAAATATTTTATAAAAAACAGACCAGATTATTGTAACATTAAAATCGACTGCTTTCAAGAGATATGGGCGGGTTACTCCGGGTTGGCGGGTTTGCCGGGCGGATCGATTTTGTTGACAGCAGGTCAGATGCTGTGCTATAGTAAATACATTCTTATATATCATAAAATATAGTCAGAAAGGCGGCTTTAGAGTGGGAATTATTATTCGTTGTGCACGCACCCGGTATCAGGGGCAGTAAAAAGCAGAAGATAGTGTCTCATGTAGATGGGATTTTTTTGCGTGCGAATAATAGTTGCCGGATTGCCGATTTCAGACAGATGTGATAAGGTCATGTCTGTTTGGCCTGCCTGATTGCAGCGTGTAGCGGGAAGATTCTGTTTACGGGGTCTGTCCTGCTTTTTTTACTGTTTTTTATCAACACATGGTTATGAAGTGTAGAGGATAAAAAGGAGGCGCGCTATGCGAAAGGACAGGAGACAGGCAGGGTATCACTATGACTATGTAAAACGGGTGTCGGATTCCCAAAACTTTCTGACGGATACAAAACTGCTGCAAAGAATCGTTGGTCTGGCAGACATCGGGAAAAAGGATGAGATTCTGGAGATTGGAACAGGGAAGGGGCATCTGACGGAAGCCCTATGCAAAAAGGCAGGAAAAGTATGCACGGTAGAAATCGACAGCAAGCTGATGGAGAGTGCAAAAAGGCGGTTGTCAAAGGTTAACAATGTAGAGTTGATTCAGGGAGATTTTATGAAGTACCATCTGCCAGCAAAGGGGACGTATCAGGTATTTGCCAATATCCCTTTTTTCCTGACGACACAGATCGTGGAAAAGCTGACGCAGGGGAATAATCCGCCGGAACATATCTGGCTGGTGATGGAAAAAGGCGCAGCCAAACGGTTTATGGGGCTGCCGAGGGAGACGATAAAGTCTTTGGAGCTTAAGGTACATTGGGAGATGAAGATCGTCTATCATTTCCGCAGAGAAGATTTTCATCCTAAACCTTCTGTGGATACGGTTCTTATTCATTTTAAGAAGAAAGCGGTCCCCGACCTGAATAAGGGGGAATACCGGGAATTTCAGAAGTTTATCGAGCGGGGCATGAAGTACGGTATTACCGGGAAGGGCGGGCTGCTCACCAAAAGACAGGTGTCTGCGGCCTTAAGGCAGGCTGGTCTGTATCAGGATCATGAAGACGGCGTCACGCTTTATATTCAGTGGCTCTGTCTGTTTCGATGCTATCAGGTTCAGAAAGGGAGGAAATAACTGTTGACAAATCCCATAAGTATAATAAAATGAGAAGGGTATGAGAAGAATCGCGGAAACTGCGGCAGATTGCGCATGACCTGCGGGAAATCGCGGTAAGATATAGCCGAAAATACGGCGGGAAAGGTTGGATATTACATGGCGGATATTTACAATCACAGAGAAGTGGAGACAAAATGGCAGAAAATCTGGGATGACGAGAAGGCGTTCCAGACCTCGGAGGACTATTCCAAACCGAAATATTACGCGCTGGTGGAGTTCCCTTACCCCTCGGGGCAGGGACTGCACGTGGGACATCCGCGTCCCTATACGGCGCTTGACATTGTGGCGAGAAAACGGAGGATGCAGGGCTACAACGTGCTCTATCCCATGGGCTGGGACGCGTTCGGTCTGCCCACGGAAAATTATGCGATCAAAAACCATATCCACCCGAAGATCGTAACCAAGAATAATGTGGCACGCTTTAAGAGTCAGCTGCACTCTTTGGGCTATTCCTTTGACTGGGAGAGAGAGGTCAATACCACAGACCCTAATTACTATAAATGGACGCAGTGGATCTTCCTCAAACTGTTTAAGGCGGGGCTTGCTTATAAGTCTGAGATGCCGATCAACTGGTGTACGTCCTGTAAGGTCGGACTTGCCAACGAGGAAGTGGTGAACGGCGTCTGTGAGCGCTGCGGTGCGGAGGTAGTCCGCAAGGTAAAGAGCCAGTGGATGTTAAAGATCACGGAATATGCCGATAAGCTGATCGAGGGGCTTGACACGGTGGACTATGTGGAGCGTGTCAAAGTGTCTCAGAAGAACTGGATCGGCAAGTCCATGGGTGCGGAGGTGGATTTTTCCATCAAGGATAAGGAAGATAAGCTGCGTGTCTATACGACCCGCTGTGATACCTTGTTTGGCGCGACTTATATGGTAGTGTCGCCGGAGCATCCGATCATTGATAAGTATAAGGATGAATTGAAAAACTGGGATGATATCTGCGCTTACAGGGAGCAGGCGGCGAGAAAGTCCGATTTTGAGCGTGCGGAGCTGGCAAAGGAGAAGACAGGCGTGCGTATCGACGGCTTATCGGCGGTCAATCCTGTGAACGGCAAAGAGATCCCCATCTATATTTCTGACTATGTGCTGATGAGCTACGGCACGGGCGCGATCATGGCAGTGCCTGCTCATGATGAAAGAGACTGGGAGTTTGCCAAAAAGTTCGGGCTGCCCATCGTCGAGGTGGTAGCCGGCGGCAAAGACGTGCAGGAGGAAGTCTACACGGACGTGGCGGAAGGCACGCTGGTCAACTCTGACTTCATCAACGGGCTTTCGGTGGCGGAAGCCAAAGAGAAGATGATCGCCTTTTTGGAGGAGAAGGGCGTGGGCTGCGCCAAGACCAACTTCAAGCTGCGTGACTGGGTCTTCTCCAGACAGCGTTACTGGGGCGAGCCGATCCCCATTGTAGAATGCGAAAAATGCGGTTTTGTGCCGCTTGATGAGAGTGAGTTGCCTCTGGAGCTTCCTGAGGTGGAGAGCTATATGCCGACCGACACGGGCGAATCGCCTCTGGCAGCAATGACTGATTGGGTCAATACAACCTGCCCCTGCTGTGGCGGCCCCGCAAAGCGGGAGACGGACACCATGCCCCAGTGGGCGGGATCGTCTTGGTACTTCCTGCGCTATACGGATCCGAAGAATGAGAACGCGCTGGCAAGCAAGGAAGCATTGGATTACTGGATGCCTGTGGACTGGTACAACGGCGGTATGGAGCATACGACCCTGCATCTGTTGTATTCCCGCTTCTGGCATAAGTTCCTCTATGACGAGAAGGTGGTGCCTTGCCCGGAACCTTACGCAAAGAGAACCTCTCACGGCATGATCTTAGGATTGAATCCGCACTGCTTCTCGAATCTGCCTGCGGCAGAGCAGGAGGCGCTCCTTAAGGAGCACGGCAGCGAGAAAGCGGCAAAAGAAGCGTTAAAAGAAAAGTTCGGCGAGATGGCGGATCACCCTGTCGTCAAGATGTCCAAGTCCCTTGGCAATGTGGTGAACCCTGACGATATCGTGACGGAGTACGGTGCGGACACGCTGCGCACATACGAGATGTTTATCGGTGCCTTTGAACTGAGTGCAGGCTGGAGCGAGGACGGCGTGAAGGGGTGCCGCAGATTCCTGGAGAGAGTGTGGAAGCTGCAGGATATTCTGACGGACGGGATGGACTACTCCGCCGACATGGAAATCAAGATGCACCAGACCATTAAGAAAGTCAGCAGTGATTTTGAGAATCTGAAATACAACACGGCGATCGCGGCGATGATGACTCTGGTCAATGAATTTTATAAGAAAAACGCGGTCACGAAGGGCGAGTTCAAAACGTTACTCACCCTGCTCAATCCTGTTGCGCCCCATATCACCGAGGAACTGTGGCAGGCAGTAGGCTTTGAAGGCAGGGTGTATCAGACCGCATGGCCCACATATGAGGAAGCCAAGACCGTAGAGTCCACCGTGGAGATCATGGTGCAGGTAAACGGCAAGAATCGGGCGACTCTCAATATCGGCAAGGACGATCCGAAGGACGAGGTGATCGCGAAGGCGAAGGAAATGATCGCCGATAAGCTGACGGGGACGATCGTGAAAGAGATTTATGTGCCCGGCAGGCTGGTGAATATCGTGCAGAAATAAAAAGTCGCACAAAAGCATAGGAAAGAATATCAAATCAGCAGTGAAATAAGGGCGGTGCGCACGGCGCATCACCCTTATTTTTTTCGCATCCGCATCATCTTATCAATGGCGGCGGCTTCCTCCGCTGAGGAATAGTTTTTGATGGTGGCGGCAATCGTCTCGATCTCCTCATTGGAAAAAGTGATATGTTCTGTCTGTCCCCGTTTGGCAACCGCCATCAGAAAGGGCAGCATCTGTTCTTTGTTCAGCGAGCGGCTCTCAAAGACGAGAGCCTGTAAAAAGTCGAGCTTTGTTCTGTCGATGTCGGCAAGCGCCGGATCGTTCATCCATTCATTTGTCATGGGGCACTCCTTTTAGTATTATAGAGTTGGTGGTCCGTTTTGAAACATTTCATACATTTCCCGCTGCTCGGGGGTGAGCATATTCATGAGCATATCCATCATCGAAAACCCCGGGGAAGGCTGTTTTTCTGAGCCGTCTTCGGAATCTTTGTTTTGTCCTGCGTCTGACAACGGAACGCCAAACGGGGAATCCAGATTCATGTCGGGAAAAATTTCTTTCATGGCGTTCATGGTCTGTGTCATTTCCTGTACGGTCTCCATGGTCTGCAGGATATTTTCAATCTGTTCCAGCTGCCTGATCTCCTCTGGCGTGGAGTAGCGGCAAAGCTGCCTGACAAGCTCTTTTAAGTCAGGTTTTTCCTGTTGAGAGAGCCCGCAGCCGCAGAGGGTGACGGTATGCCTTTTCACATAATTCATGGTATACTGTAGTTCCATATATTTGATGTAGACTGCCAGATGCTTTTGCATAGAGGGTTCGAGATAGGGGAGAAAGACTTTGAGCTTTTGCATCTGGTTTGTGGTGTATAAGGCATCGAATGTCATAACATTGGACGCATCTTCCTGTTTATCAGTCATAAGCCATGCCTTTCCGATGCCCTGCCATCATTGCGCTTATCCCTAAAGTATATGCTGCACATGAGAGAAATAGGCTCCTTTCAGAGCCGAAGCCGTGGAGCCTATTTCCGATGTGCTTTTCAGATGTGATAAAGATAAGTTCGGGGTAGATTAGTTGTTGCAGCAGCAGGATAACAGGATCAGGATCCAAATCCAAGAGCAGCAGTTATTGTCGCCGCCAAAAAGGCTGTTGCCACCAAAGAAGCCGCCGCCACAGCCGCAGCCGTCGCCATTGCCGCCGCAGCAGGATAACAGGATCAGAATCCAGATCCAGGAAGCGCATCCATTGTTGCTGGCAGGGCTGGTATTGTTGCATCCGCAGTGAGTTGCTGTAAGATCGCTCATTTCTTTGTGTCCTCCAAATGTTGTTTATGCTATATCTTATGTGGAGGCTGTGGATTGGTGTCAGTTTTTAGTGCAACAAATATACTTGAAACATATGTTCGGTTGTGGTAAACTATCAATATGTTTGAAAACGGGAAGAAAAGCAATAAAAATAGAGACAGACGGATCAGCAGGGCTGACTTTTGTCTGACAGCCTTTTTCCTGTTTCTGGCGCTGGGGATTTTTGGCTGGTCTTCCTTGAGCCGGGAGGATGGACAAACTTTGCGGATATCCTGTGACGGGCAGATCGTTGAGGAAGTGTCTCTGGCACAGATCAGACAGCATGACCCGGCGGGAGCAGGGAGCGATAGCGCAGCAGAAACAGTGCGCTATTGTCTGCTTCTTAATGTGAACGGGCATGTATCCTGTGAGTGGTACGAGACAAAACCTGATCTTGTTACTACAGTTTCGGAAGGAAGCAGTTATAATCTCTTGACGGTTTCAGAGGCTGGTGTATCTATGGAGGCTGCCGACTGTCCCGATCAGATTTGCGTGCACCATATTCCCATCAAAGGAGGCGGGGAGAGCATCATTTGTCTGCCGCATAAGCTGGTGGTGGAAATAAGGGGAGGAGAGGCATGAGAAGAACGGCTGAACTTGGGCTTATGCTGGCCTTGGCACTGATTCTCTCTTATGTGGAGTCCCTGATCCCCTTTTCTTTCGGGATACCGGGAATCAAGCTGGGGCTGCCCAATCTGATCGTACTGTTACTGCTATATGAAAAGCCAGAAACAGACAGAGTGTCTGGCGGTCATGGAGATACAGTCAGGGTGGCGAGTGTGGATGAGAAATCAGGGACGATGCTTGTGAAATTCTTAACAAAGGGGGAGCGGGAGGCGCTTCTTGTGAACGGGCTTCGTATTGTTCTGTCTGGTTTTTTATTCAGCAATCTCTACGCTATTTTGTACGCTCTTGCGGGAGCGGCGTTTAGTTTTACTGCCATGATTTTCGGCAGGCGGATGAAATGCTTTTCCATGGTCGGAGTGAGCGTGCTGGGCGGCGTTTTTCATAATATAGGGCAGCTTCTGGTGGCGATGGCGGTGGTGGAGACGACTGCGGTGGCCTATTATGCGCCTTTTTTGCTGGTGGCGGGCACGGTGACGGGGGCTTTGCTCGGCGTTGTGGGGCGGGAACTGTTACCTTATTTGCATAGAATAGGTAGAGAAGTCACGAAACAGAAATAATTACCGAAACAGATATAGAGGGAATAAACAGAGAAGGGAAGGCTCTTATGTACGCATACATAAAAGGAACATTAGAAGAAATCGGTGAGGATGCGGTGATCGTGGAGGCAGGCGGGATCGGCTATAACATTCGAGTCTCGACCACGACAGCGGATCTGCTGCCGGGGCTTGGCAGCGAAGTCAAGATCTATACATACACGCTGGTGCGAGAGGACGCATTTCAGTTATTCGGCTTTCTGACCAGAGACGATTTGGAGATTTTTAAGCGGCTGATCACGGTAAGCGGCATCGGGCCCAAAGGTGGGCTTGCCATCCTCTCGGTGATGAGTGCGGATGCGCTGCGCTTTGCGGTGACGGCGGGAGATGCGAAAGCGATCGCCAAGGCGCCTGGCATCGGGGCGAAGACGGCAGAGCGCGTGATCTTAGACCTGCGGGATAAGATCTCTGTGGAGGATACACTGCGGGGGCTTGCGCCTACGGAGGTGTCCGCGGGGACTGCTGATGGCGGCATTGGAGAAAATCTGATGCGGCGGGAGGCCATCGAGGCGTTGGTGGCGCTTGGCTATTCTGCGTCCGACGCTACGGCGGCGGTAAAAAAGGTCGCGGTGGAGGAGGATGCCACTTCGGAGAGCATTCTAAAATCGGCGCTGAAATATATGTTTTGACAGCTTGGTTTTGCGGGCGCGTGCGGAGCATTACACGGAGGAATACAAGGTGATTTTCGGAAAACACATTAACCAATATTATAAGAAACACGCTCTGATGCTCCTTACGGGTGTCGCGGCGCTTATCTTTGTGGACTACTTTCAACTGATCCTGCCGGAATTATACCGCATTGTGGTAAATGGCATGAACGGCGGACCGGTGGAGATCGATGGTGCTTTGGTGCCTTTTACGATGGAGGTGCTTTTGAATGAGGTCTGTCTCCAACTGATCGTGATTATTCTGGTATTGGTCACGGGGCGGTTTTTATGGCGCGTTTGTATCTATGGAGCGGCCATTAAGGTGGAGACGGATCTTCGCAACAAAATGTTTGACCATTGCAAAAATTTATCCAGAGAGTATTTTCAGGTCAACAAGGTCGGCAATCTCATGAGCCTGTTTACCAATGATTTGGATACCGTGCAGGAATGTTTTGGCGACGGGGTTTTGATGTTCTGCGATGCCCTGTGTCTGGGACTGATGGCTTTTTATAAGATGTGGCGCATGGATCTTGTATTGACGGGGCTGTCCATGATTCCCCTCGTGATCTTGCTTGTTCTGGCCACGGTGGTGGGAAAGGCGATGACGGCAAAATGGGAGATCAGGCAGGAGGCTTTTTCCAGACTTTCCGATTTTTCCCAGGAGAATTATTCGGGGATCGCCGTTGTCAAGGCTTTTGTCAAAGAAATTTTGGAACTGCGGGAATTTCAGAAGCTAAATCGGGAAAATGAAGAAGTCAATGTAGAATATACCAGGATTTCTACGCTGTTAAATATTCTGATCACTCTGCTTGTGGAGTCGGTGCTCTGCGTGATCTTGGGCTATGGCGGCTATCTTGTTTACAACGGGCGTTTCGACGCGGGACAGCTGGTGGAGTACATCGTCTACTTTAATTCCATCGTCTGGCCTGTGATGGCAATTTCCATGCTGATCGAGAAAACCTCCCGCGGAAAGGCTTCTTTAAACCGTGTGGGAGAACTGTTAGAGGCGGAAATCACGGTAAAGGACCGCCCGGGGGTGGAGGAACTTCTGAATATGCGCGGAGAGATCGAGTTTCGGCATCTTACCTTCCGCTATCCGGACGGGGAGAGCGATGCGCTGCGCGATGTTTCTTTTACCATAAAGGCGGGAGAGAGCGTGGGCATCGTGGGCAGGACAGGGTCCGGCAAGACCATTCTGGTAGACCTGATTCTGCGCGCCTACAACGTGTCTGACGGGGCGCTGTTTATTGACGGACGGGATGTGAATGACATCTCGATCCACTCCCTGCGGGAAGGCTGCTCCTATGTACCGCAGGATAACTTCCTCTTTTCCGATACCATCGAAAACAACATCGCCTTTGCGATGGATGCAGCGGACGATGCGCTGGTGGAGCGGGCAGCGAAATTGTCCGATGTGCACGACGATATCATGGATTTTACGGCGGGTTATCGGACGGTGTTGGGTGAGCGGGGCGTGACCGTCTCCGGCGGACAGAAGCAGCGTATTTCCATTGCCAGAGCCCTGCTTAAGGATGCAGCGATTTTGATTTTAGACGATTCCGTATCGGCTGTGGATATGAAGACGGAGAAAGAGATCCTCGAAAATCTGCTGACGGAGAGGAAAGGGAGGACGACCATCCTCATCGCGCATCGGATTTCTACGGTGGAGCGCATGGATAAGATCATTTTTGTAGAGGATGGCAGGGTGGAAGCCGTTGGTAGCCATGAAGACTTATGCGCATCTTGTGAAGCTTATCGCAAGATGGTGGAATTGCAGCGTCTGGAGGAGGAAGCGGGAGGTGAAGCCAATGTTTGAGTATTATCCGTTACTTGCAGTGGGTGCAGTCGTTGGTGTTTTTTCGATTATTCTTTTGACAGCGTACCTGCTGGTGAAGGATAAAAAACAGTCCATGGGCTTTGAAAGGCAGATGAAGGATCGGGAGATCATGCGGCGGCTGCTTGGCTATGCGAAGCCTTACAGACGAGCGTTTTTGCTGGTGGGTTTCTTGATGATATTATCGATCGCCTATGATGTGGTGGCGCCTCTTATCATCGGGCGGATCGAACAGCTCATGGTGGGCGAGTTTGCCATGGCGCAGATTTATCGGGCGGTGGCAGTGTATCTGAGCATATTAGCGGTATCCATGGTCTGTACCTACATACAGGCGATCGTGCTGCAAAGGACGGGACAGCGCATTATCTCCGTAATGAGGGAGGATCTTTTTGTCAAGATAGAGAGCCTTTCGCAGGAGCAGCTAAACGCCATTCCCGTGGGGAAGCTGGTGACGCGCACCACAAACGATACCAACGCGATCTCCATGATGTTCACCAATCTTCTGGTGAACCTGGTCAAAAATATATTTGTCATTGTCGGGGTATTGGCGGCAATGCTTATGTTAAACTATGAACTGACGCTGATGGTTCTGTGCTTTGTACCTTTTATTATTTTGTTTACGGTGATTTTCCGCAAGTTTTCCAGACGGGCATACCGCAGGGTAAAAGACTGCACTACAGACATTAATACCTACCTTTCAGAAAATCTTTCCGGTATCAAAATCACCCAGATTTTCAACCGGGAGGAGGCGAAGATGGAGGATTTCAGAAACCGAAGTAATGCGCTGGGGCGGGCAAAGCAGGAGCAGATTTTGGTGTTTGGTATTTTCAGGCCGTTAGTCTATATGCTCTATGTCAGCTCCGTACTCTGTCTGCTTTATCTGGGCGGCAAAGGGTATCTGGAAAACAGGGTCTTTCTGGGGCAGTTGATAGAAAGCGGCACGCTGGTGTCTTTCTATATGTATATCTCAAAATTTTATAACCCAATCCAGAGTCTGGCGGAGCAGTTCAACTGGCTTCAGTCAGCCTTCGCCTCAGCGGAGAAGGTCTTTACGATCATGGATATGGAGCCTGTGATCAAAGATGCGCCTGATGCCATCGAAATTTCTAAATTGCGCGGTGAGATCGAGTTTCGGGACGTGTGGTTTGCCTATGTGGAGGGCGAATGGGTGTTGAAGGGTGTCTCCTTCCATGTGGATCCGGGACAGACCGTGGCCTTTGTGGGTTCCACAGGTTCCGGAAAAACGACAATTCTGTCACTTTTATGCCGGAATTATGAGTATCAAAAAGGGGAGATTTTGGTGGATGGAATCGACATCCGTAAAATCAAGATCAGTTCCCTGCGCAGGCAGCTCGGACAGATGCTTCAGGATGTATTCCTTTTTTCGGGAACCATTCGCAGCAATATCGCGTTGCGCGATGAGTCAATTGCTGAAAAGGAGATTCTTGCGGCCTGTCACTACGTCAATGCCGATCATTTTATCAAGAAACTGGAGAAGGGACTTGACGAGGAAGTCAGGGAGCGGGGCAATAATTTCTCCGCAGGCCAAAGGCAGCTATTGTCGTTTGCCCGTACCATCGTGCATCAGCCTGTGGTGATGATTCTGGATGAGGCGACGGCAAATATTGATACGGAGACGGAGCTTTTGATTCAGGATTCTTTGGAAAAGATGCAGAATATCGGCACCATGCTGATGGTGGCGCACAGGCTCTCAACGATTCGCAACGCGGACAACATTATTGTGCTTTCTCATGGGAAGATCATAGAGCAGGGCAGTCATCAGGAGCTCCTTGCCATGCAGGGGAAGTATTACAGACTTTACCACCTGCAGTTCAGAAGGGAGGAGATGGAGAAAGAGCGGCAGGTGGCGCAATAAATTTCGTACGGGATGGACGGAATTTATTAGGAGGGCGTTTCCTCCGCCTTCGCGTCCTCCTCGTACGCCTGAAGGAGGCGCATGCCCGCGGTTTCGGTGACCGGCAGGGAAAAGATAACGGATTTTGCCTTGGTGGTCAACCCGGCATCTTCCATGATTGCCCCCATGATGGCGTTTTTCTGCTCTTTTTTAACGACAATAAAGATAATTTCCTTTTCGGAGGCAAGGGTAACGCCCAGGAACTTATCGGCGCTCTCCATACCTGTCCCTTTGGCGTGGATGACGGTGCCGCCGCCTGCCTTCATTTTTCTGGCGGCATCCATGATCATTTCCGTATAGCCCTGGTTGGCGATAATGACTAAAAGTTCATATTTGGTGTCCTTCAAAACTGTTTCCTCCCCATTTTCAAAGGTTTCTTCCCCCGTCAGGAAACGGAGTTGACGAAGACCGCCGATACTTGCAAGCGGAATGATGAACGCAACGCCTGTACCGGGAATATCGATCCGCATTTCCTGTTCCAGACCTGCCTTGATTTTTTTCCAGGTCCCGCGGGTGACGACGGAGAAGATAACGGCTTTCTCCGTACCGTCCAAGCCGAGATAGTCCAAAATTTCGTGATTGGCGGTTCCGTTGCCAAGGGTTATAAAATTGACAGAGACGCCATATCTGTCGTAGAATGCCGCAAAATCTTTTGTGCGGTCCCTAGTGATGATGGCGGTCATCAGATATAGTTCGCTCATGTTTTCCTCCATGTCGGAGCTTTTTGCTCTGTTTTATTAGAGTTCAATGATCAAATCTTCTGTAGCGCATACAGTGGCTGCAGGTCCGACAGCTTGGGCTGTCTGGTGATCTCCGGAGGCGACTGCGGCGCGACGTCTGGAGAGAATGCCGAGAAGCTGTATCGTGATGAGCGGTGTCATGGCAACCATTGCCACGATACCAAAGGCATCTGTTACAATATTGCCGCCGACAGCGCTGCAGGCTCCCTGCGCTAACGGGAGCAGAAAGGCTGCCGTCATGGGACCGGAAGCAACGCCGCCGGAATCGAAAGCGATGGCGGTATAGATCTTGGGCACAAAGAAGGAAATCGCCAGCGCAAAGGTATAGCCGGGGATCAGGAACCACATCACGGAAATGCCTGTCAACACGCGCAGCATGGCGATGCCAAGAGAGATGGCAACACCTACGGAGAGGCAGGTACCCATGGATTTTGCAGAAATGGCGCCGTCGGTAATCTCCTCCACCTGTTTGTTCAGTACATAGACAGCAGGCTCCGCTTTTACAATGAAAAAGCCCATCACCATGGCGATCGGGATCAGGAGCCAGGGATTGGACGAGGAGCCCAGCATTTGTCCCAGATAGTTACCGGCAGGCATGAAACCGACGTTGACGCCTGTCATAAATAAAACCAGCCCGATATAGGTATAAACGAGCCCGACACACATCTTTGAGAGCGTTCTTTTGGAAAGACGCAGGACAAAGACCTGGAACAGCCCAAAAAACAGGATGATCGGGAACAGGGAAACCGCAATTTCAGCGATGTAGGTCGGAAATCCATGATGAAACAGTGCCCACAGTTCTACGGAAGTCTCTACGGATGGAATGGCAGGCGGAACATAGCTGCTTTCCCCAGGACGGTAGATCATTCCCAGGATCAGCACCGACACGATGGGACCGATCGAGCATAGAGCGACCAGTCCGAAGCTGTCATCTGCGGCATGGAGGTCGTTTCGAATCGCGGCCACACCCAGTCCCATCGCCATGATAAAGGGGACCGTCATGGGACCTGTGGTCACACCGCCGGAGTCAAAAGCTACACTCAAAAAATCCTCCGGTACAAAAGGCGTCAATAAGAAGACAACTATGTAGAGAAATACCAACAGGGGCGGCAGCGGTATTCGAAACAGCATACGAAGCAGGGCAATCACCAGAAAAAGGCCGACGCCTCCTGCCACGGCTCCAATCAGAATACCGTTGGGAATGGAGGGAACCTGCCCGGCGAGCACTTGCAGGTCCGGCTCAGAGACGGTGATAATAAAGCCAAGCAGAAAGGATAGCGCTACAATTATGGTAAGTTTTTTGCTTTTGGTCATGCAGGTGCCGACTTTTTCGCCCATGGGAGTCATGGCAACCTCTGCGCCGAGGGTAAAAAACATCATGCCCAGAATCAGGAGGACCGCACCGATCAGAAAGCATAGGAGAATGCTCGGTGAAATCGGCGCCACGGAAAAGCACAGAACGAGAACGATGACGATGATCGGCAGTACGGCCACCAGCGCCTCACGCAGCTTTTCTTTCAGTTTTTCAAGAAATATGGATTTTGTGCGCAAACAGTTTCCTCGCTTCTAAGTCAGAGTAAAGTCAGATCAAATAGTTTACTAATATGATATCTTGTATCGTATGTTCTGGCAAGGGAGAAAAAGTACGGTTTTTGTAACAGAGAAGCCGAAGACGCAGCGGTCATCGATTTCCGTCGGCTTGCGAAGTGGACGGGAAGATGCTAAAATTAGGTGAAAAGAAGTTCCAGCCGCTCACAGCAGAGGCTGTGATATGGAGATAACAATGCCAAACAGAATGATTGAGACGAATTTGATTGAGGAAGATATCAGGATCGAGGGGTCTTTACGTCCTCAAAAGCTGATTGACTATATTGGTCAAGAAAAGGTAAAGGATAATCTGAAAGTTTACATCGAGGCGGCAAAACAGAGAGGGGATGCACTGGATCATGTGCTTTTCTATGGACCGCCGGGACTGGGGAAGACCACCCTTGCAGGCATTATTGCCAATGAGATGGGGGTTCATATGAAGGTGACCAGCGGTCCGGCGATCGAGAAGCCGGGAGAGATGGCGGCGATCTTAAACAATCTGCAGGAGGGTGACCTTCTTTTCGTGGACGAGATCCACAGATTGAATCGCCAGGTAGAGGAGGTATTATATCCTGCGATGGAGGATTATGCCATTGACATCATGATCGGTAAGGGACCGACGGCCCGTTCCATCCGTTTGGATCTGCCCCATTTTACGTTGGTGGGTGCGACCACCAGGGCAGGGCTTCTCACGGCGCCGCTAAGAGACCGTTTCGGTGTGATCCACAGGCTGGAGTTTTACAGCGTGGAGGAGCTTACGGTGATCATCAGGCAGTCGGCGAAAAAGCTGGGAGTGGAGATCAACGATAGAGGTGCGGTGGAGTTGGCGAGAAGGAGCCGGGGTACGCCCCGTTTGGCGAATCGCATCTTGAAGCGTGTCCGCGATTTTGCCCAGGTGAAATATGATGGTGCAATCACGGAAGATGTGGCGAAGGTAGCGCTTGATTTAATGGATGTGGATAAGATGGGCTTAGATCACGTGGACAGAAACATTCTTATGACCATGATGGAGAAATTCAAGGGCGGTCCGGTGGGGCTTGATACGCTGGCGGCAGCCATCGGCGAGGATGCAGGGACGATAGAGGATGTGTACGAGCCCTATCTGATCCAGAACGGTTTCCTGAACCGCACGCCGAGGGGAAGGACGGTCACGGATCTGGCCTATCGTCATTTTGGGCTGGAGATTCCGTCATGAATGAGAAAATTCCTTGGAAACGGCTGGCGCAGATAATCGTTGTTATGGGCTGTCTTTGCGTTTGGCTGTTGATTGGGTACGGAGATTGCTTGCGGAAGGATGATTCGCTGACGGCGATGTGGGAGACGGAGGGGCTTACGTCTGAGACTGACGAGACGGAAAGAGAAATCGGGCAAACGCCGCCGCAGGATGTGGACGGCTATTATCTGCTGTCCACGAAAGAAGATTTCAGGTGGTTCATTTCCACAAAAATGGACCCGCATTCCAATGTCCGTCTTGTAAATGACTTAATTTTAAATGATACGGAAGGATGGGAGAACTGGGCGGATACGCTGCCGGAAAACGGGTATGGCTCCATTCCGAGTTATTACGGGCATTTTGACGGAAACGGTCATGCCCTGATCGGATATTGTACGCCCTACGGCAGCTGGCTGAGTTCTCTTTTTATGATACTGGAGGAGGGTGCGAAAGTGACAGACCTCACGATCCGTGAGAGCCTGTTTGTCACCACGTATGAGGACTGTGCCTACGAGGAGGAAAACGGGGAGACAAATGTGATTACTTCCGCAGCGCTTTGCTTTGCCAACTATGGCGTGATCGAAAACTGCAAGGTGCAGGCAAAAGTGGTCGGCGCGTGGGACGCGGCCGGTATCGCGGGCATCAATTACGGGCAGATGAAAAACTGCCGATTTACGGGAAGCGTGGAGGCGGGAACGGACCGGAGTACGGAAGCGCCTGAGAACACTTATACGAAACATTCCATGTTTGCGGGCGGCATCTGCCGCTCCAATTACGGGAGCATCCAAAACTGTGTCAATGAAGGTAAGGTGACGCTTGGCGCTATCTCCGATACCTTTTATGTACATGATTTTGCCGCAGGAGGGATTTCCGGGCGGAATGCGGAGGAGGGCAGCATAGAGGACTGCCAAAATATGGGAGATGTGAGCGGCGTCCAGCTTGCGGGCGGTATCGTGGGCGCGAGCTGGGGCAGTATTTACAAATGTCAAAACAGCGGGAAGGTCCATATAGAACAGATAGTGCGCGACCACGCGGAAACGCTGGTCAGCGCGGGCATCTGTGCCTCCAATGGCGGGACGGTGGATACCTGCGTCAATAGCGGCGCCGTTACCATCAGCCAGAAACGGCTGTCTTTCGTCACACCCATTTACGGCGTAGCCTGCAATACTGTAAATCCGGGAAAGGGCACGATCGAGAACAGCTTCTATCTTGCGGGGACGGCAGAGCAGATCTATCCACAGCGCGGCGTAAGGGAGCTTTCGTCTGAGGAGATGCCGTGGTATGCCGCGTATTTTTCCGGAGTGAAACGGCTGGAACATGAGGACTTTATGGACTTTTTGGGGGTTATTCCTTATGATCCGGAGACACAGGACGACAACGGAAATTATGTACATCTGGGGTTTGGTCCGGCGGAGGATGTGGAGTATGAGGTGGCGGTGGGAGATAATCTCTGGAAGATTGCCAGGCAGTTTTTCGGGGACGGACGATATTATCAGAATTTGGAATGGGCGAATCCGAAACTGGAGGAGGGCGTACTTTTGCCGGGCATGAAGATCACCGTTCCACACAGGGATCTTGCCGTGGTGCGGCGGTACGATGAGGAAGGATTTGGCTGGGCATTTTGCGGGCTGTCCTCCGGAGAGATGTTTCCCACCCGTTATGTGCTTTCTAAGCCGATCGACTGGTATTATGGCAGCATGGACTTTGCGGCAGCTGCGGGGCTTAATACGCTGTGGCCGAAAACGCCGGACGCCGCTGAGTCTGAGGATATCCGTATTTTCTATCGGATGGACGTCAATCCGGACGGGGATTTCTTTGCAGACCGCTGGCCACAGGTGCAGGAAAGTATCAAAAAGAGCGCAGCCGCTTACTGGGGAAATTCGGTGGATACCTTTAACTTTGATTGTTTTACACTGGATAACGGCGAAAACCTTTACTGTTATTCCTTTGTGGTATACAAAAAAGAGGAAAAACTGGTCTGTCAGACCGCATACCGTCTCAGCGAGAATATGCTGGTGGAATATATTGGCATACAGCCCTTGAAACCGCATTGGCACATCGGAGAAAGTCATGATGTGATGCTGCGGGTGCCTTATATGGCGGCGTTTGTGGACACCAGGGCGGAACTTGAGGAGGCGCAGTTTGATTCGGAGACCTTTTACGGCAGGGAGAACTGGGAGTTCCCACAGCTGCATAATCCTTTTGCAATTGCACTTGCCTTTGACAAGGAGGCGAATTGTAGTCCTTATATGTTATTTACAGGCGCTCAGTAATGCCTGTTTATGCGGTATATTCCTATAAAATGTTACGGAAATGTTACGCATAGGAGAAAGAAGGGCTTGAAATTCCGTCTTAGGACAGCTATAATGAGGTTGATAGTGTAAGCACAGCGTTGGAGGAGTGTTCCTTATGTCAACAAAAACAGATACGGAAGTAATCATCGCCGGCAAGGTCTTTACGCTGAGCGGTTACGAGAGTGAGGAATATCTGCAGAAGGTGGCCTCCTACATAAACAATAAGATTGCTGAATACAACAAGATCGACAGCTTTAAGAGACAACCGATGGATACCCAGAATGTACTCCTCCAGCTCAATATCGCTGATGATTATTTTAAAGCAAAGAAGCAGATCGGTATCCTGGAAGAAGATTTGAAGAACAAAAACGATGAGGTTTACGCCTTAAAGCATGACTTGATCGCGGCGCAGATGAAGCTTGAGAACACGGAAAAGAACGTAAAAACTCTCCAGAATGAGGCGAACGAGAATGCCAAGCAGATCGTCCGCATGGAGACGGAGCTTAAGGAACGCAAAGGGAAACAATAGAAGAATATCAATAGAAAAGGGAAGGAGCAGATCAGTGGTCTGCTCTTTTTAATCGACAGGAAAGGTTGTCGTCTGACGATAAGTTTTTGGAAGCGGAGTGAAGATATGGGGAAAAAAGTGGAGCTTCTTGCTCCGGCGGGTAATTTTGAGGCTTTTTTAGGGGCTGTCAATGCCGGCGCGGACGCGGTATATTTGGGCGGAGAGCAGTTTGGCGCCAGAGCCTATGCGGATAATTTTACGGCGGCGGAGATTCTCCGTACGCTTTACGTCGCCCATTTTTACGGGAAAAAGATTTATCTGACTGTGAACACCCTTTTGAAGGAGCGGGAGCTTGCGACGCTGTTTGATTACCTTACGCCCTTTTATGAGGCGGGGCTTGACGGCGTGATCGTGCAGGATCTGGGGGTGCTTCGCTATCTGAGAGAGCGTTTTCCGGGACTTACCCTGCATGCCAGCACCCAGATGACAGTGACGGGAGCAGGAGGAGCCGCCCTGCTCAAAGAGGCGGGGATCAGCCGTATCGTGCCGGCCAGAGAGTTGTCTTTGCTGGAAGTGCAAAAGATTCGAGAGGAAGCAGGCGTGGAGGTAGAGTGTTTTATCCACGGCGCCATGTGTTATTGTTATTCGGGACAGTGTCTTTTTAGCAGCATCTTGGGCGGCAGGAGCGGAAACAGGGGGCGCTGTGCTCAGCCGTGCAGACTTCCCTATGAGATTTTTGAGGGAAAGAAGCGACTGGCAGGGGAGGGCTATCCGCTAAGTCTTAAAGATATGTGTACGCTGGAATATCTGCCGGCCCTGATCGGGGTTGGGATCGACTCTTTCAAGATCGAGGGACGGATGAAACGGCCCGAGTATGCAGCGGGCGTCACCGCCATTTATCGAAAGTATATTGATCGCTGTTACGGGGACAGTGCGCGTTATCAGGTGGAAAAGGCCGATCTTGACAGGCTGAAACGCCTTTATATCCGCAGTGAGATTCAGACGGGTTATTACGAGAGGCATAACGGTAAGGAGATGATCACCCTGGAAAAGCCAGGGTATGAGAACTGTGACGAGGCGTTGCTTGGCGAGATTCGGGAAGAGTATATTAGGGAACCGGAAAAGATGCCTGTACGGATTAAGGCGCGTGTGGCGGTGGACGAGCCCTTGGAGATATGTATCTCATCAGATTGGAGAGATGACGGGGCGAAGTCAAAAGCAGACGAGAGCGTGTTTGAGGAGAGGCAGGAGTCTGCCGCGAAATGTATATGCAAGGTGGAATCGAAAGCTGCCGCATATGCTGCGGAAGTGACCGGCGAGACCGTGCAGCCCGCAATGAAGGCGCCTCTGACAGAGGAGGCCGTCAGAAAACAACTCACAAAGATGGGTGATAGCCTGCTTCGTGTGACGGAATGCGAAATCGAGATGGAAGGGGAAGGCTTCGTGCCGGTGCGCGCGTTAAATGAGCTGCGGCGGGAGGCGGTGGCGGCATTTGAAGTGATAGTCTGTGAAAAGGAGACATCGCAAAAGTTCGGTGGCGGAAGCGCCGAAGATGCGGAAAACAGGCTTTTGGCAGGAGCAGAACAGAGGAGCGCGGTAAGCGCGGGAGATGAGTTCAGACAGAATATGAACCAAGACCGACTAAGTCAGTCAACGAATAAAGACGCGCAATCTCGTCCCATCCATGCTCTGGTGGCGACGTTGGATCAGTTTCGTGCCGCTGTCTCCTGCGGCTGTAGCCGTATTTACATCGAAAGCGATCTTTTCCTGCGGGAGCGGGATGAGGTTTTGGCGATACTGAAAAACGGGGATGAGGCAGGAATTGCAGGTTCAGAGGGGACGGCTGCGGATGAAGATAGATCCTTTGCCTGCTATCTGGCCCTGCCCTTTATTCTGCGGGAGCGGGATGAAGATTGGCTGCGGCGGTTTACGGAGGCTTTGCGGGCACCTGAGATTCGCGGCAGGATACAGGGATTCCTGATCCGCTCTCTGGAAGGCCTTGCCTTTGCGAGAGATGTTTCTGAGGGAATGGAAAAGGCAGGTAAGGCGTATTCGCTGGTGGCGGATGCAGGGCTATACTGCTTTAACGGGGAGGCGGCCGCTTTTTTGGCAGATTATGTGGATGAAATCACGCTGCCCTATGAATTGAATGCGGGAGAGGCGGCACATCTTGTGCAGGCAGCAAAAAGGCATGGCCTTTCTGCGAATTTGATCGTCTACAGCCACATTCCCATGATGGTCACGGCAAACTGTCTGGCAAAGACTGTTGATGCCTGCCGAAACGGAGCAGCGAAAGGCGAAAAGGCGGGAAGCAGGATCGGGGAGGAAAGACAAATTTTCTTAAAAGATCGTAAAGAAATTGCATTTCCTGTAGTGCTAAACTGCGATCACTGTTATAATGTCCTATATAATGCCGTGTCCTATTCGCTGCATACCGCCGTAAAGGAGAGGGAGCGGATCGCCGCGTCCGCTGATCGCTATGATTTTACGATAGAAGCGGGGGAAGTCTGTGAGCAGATTCTGCGTAGGACCTATGCGTTTTCGAACTATACTGCCGGACACTGCAAACGGGGCGTGGAGTGAAATTGCCTGCAATACGGCATTCTCCGCATTGAATAATTGAAATGACTGGAAACTTTGGTGACGATTATGGAACTTTATATCACAGAGCTTTCTAAATATTTTATCACCCTGTTTATCGCCTGCTACACGCTGGAGTGTTTTTTGGTGTTCCGCTTTCAGGAGGAGGAGCGGCGAAAAGCCGGGTATATCCGCCAGAACATTTGGATGTTTCTGGTGCATTTTTCGTGCTTTTTGGTGATTTGTTTTGAGACGGGAAAGATTGAGTATCTGCTCTTTTATGTATTGCAGCAGATCTTACTGTTTTCAACGATCATGCTCTTTCGCATGATCTACCCGAAGGGGAATCTGCTCATCATCAACAATACCTGTATGCTCTTGAGCATCGGCTTTGTGATTTTGACAAGACTGTCCTATGAGAAAGCAATTAAGCAGTTTTTTATTGTCACGGTCTCTATTGTGATTGGGATGGCGGTTCCTTTCTTTATGCGGAATCTAAAGTTTCTAAAGAGTCTGACCTGGGTTTATGCGGGAGTCGGTATTTTGGCGCTGGGGGTGGTGCTGCTTTTGGGTTCTGTCACCTATGGCTCTAAGATTTCTTACTCCATTGCGGGCGTTACGTTCCAGCCTTCCGAGTTTGTGAAGGTCCTCTTTGTCTTCTTTGTGGCCAGCGCCTTTCATGAATCCTGGGATTTTCTCAGGGTGGCGGTGACGGCGGTGCTGGCGGGTCTGCATGTACTGATCTTGGTGGCATCAAAAGATTTGGGAAGCGCATTGATCTTCTTTGTGGTCTATGTGTTCATGGTCTTTATTGCCACAGGAAAGTGGCGTTATCTGTTTTTGGGCGCGGCGGGCGGCTCTGCGGCGGCGGTGATCGCCTTCAAGCTGTTTACCCACGTACAGCAGCGGGTACAGGCCTGGCAGGATCCTTTTGCCTGCATTGATGATGCAGGTTTCCAGATTACCCAGTCCCTGTTCGGGATCAGCAGCGGCGGGTGGTTCGGATTGGGACTTTTCAGGGGCAATCCCACGGCGATTCCCCTGGTGGAGGCCGACTTTGTGTTCTCTGCGGTGGCAGAGGAGCTGGGGATCATCTTTTCCATGTGCATGATCCTGATCTGTATCAGCAGCTTCATCATGTGCATGAACATCTCAATGAAGCTGCAGGACCGTTTTTACAGGCTGATCGCCTTTGGTCTTGGCATTACCTATATTTTCCAGGTATTTTTGACGGTGGGCGGAGGAACCAAGTTCATTCCCATGACGGGCGTGACCCTGCCTTTTATCAGCTATGGAGGCAGTTCAGTATTGACGACACTGCTTATGTTTTTTATCATAGAAGGACTATACATTATCAGACGGGACGAAGGAGACAGACGTGCCAGGAACAGAAAACGAAAAAAGAGAGAGAGAAGCGTCGAATGGGAGCAGGAAGAATCTGAAGATCGGGAAGGCAAAGAGGAAGCGTAACCGGCAGATTCTTGCGGTCACATGGTTTTTTGTGGGCTTGTTTTTACTGATGATGGGCTACACCGGTCATTATGCCGCAACGCACAGACAGTCGCTCATCAATAATAGTTATAACAGCAGACAGAACCTGTTGATTGCGCAGAATAAGAGAGGCACGATTTATGCGGCAGGCGGTCAGAAGCTGGCAGAGACGCAGACGGATACGGAAGGTGAGGAAGTGCGGGTTTACCCGTATGCAAACCTTTTTTCCCATGCAGTCGGCTATGCTGTAAACGGCAGATTCGGCGTGGAGGCACAGGCTAATTATTACCTGATCAATTCCAATACCAAGCTTTCCGAGAAGGTGGCAAGCGATATGGCGGGCGAAAAATACCCGGGAGACAATGTGTTTACCACATTGGATGTGGATTTGCAGCAGATTGCGTATGATTCCCTTGGCGTCTACAAAGGCGCCGTGCTGGTGACGGAGCCGAAAACCGGGCGCATCCTGGCCATGGTATCGAAGCCGGACTTTGATCCCAATGAGATCGAGGAGATCTGGGACGGACTGCTTGCGGACAAGGAGAGCGGCGTGCTTGTGAACCGCGTCACGCAGGGACTTTATCCGCCGGGATCTACCTTTAAGATCGTGACAGCCTTAGAGTATATCAAAGAAAATGCTGACTCGTATAGTCAATTCAAATTTCAGTGCAACGGCCACTTTTCCCATGGGGAGGAGCGCATCAACTGCTACCATGGCTCCGCACATGGCAGCGAAGACTTCACAAAAGCTTTTGCTAAGTCCTGCAATTCCGCGTTTGCGAATATTGGTCTCTCCCTTGACCGCGCCAAATTCGGCAGAACGGTGGACGAGCTGTTGTTCAATCAACCGTTGGAAGTGGACTTTGCCTACAACAAGAGCAGTCTGCATATGGATGCAGAAACTACGGACGCGGACGTGATGCAGGCAGCAATTGGGCAGGGAACTACGCAGATGACACCCTTACAACTGAATATGATCACCTGCGCCATTGCAAATGACGGTATGTTGATGAAACCTTATTTGATCGATCGCGTGGAAAACCACGAAAAAGCAGTAGTGAAGCAGTTTGCTCCGGATACTTACAAGCGGTTACTGAGCGAGGAGGAAGCGCAGATCATGACGGAACTGATGGCGGAGGTTATAGAGAGCGGTACGGGAAAAAAACTTTCGGGTCTGTCTTATACGGCCGCGGGCAAGACGGGTTCTGCGGAGTATAATAAGGTCAAGACAGATTCTCACGCTTGGTTTACGGGATTTGCGCCCGTAGAAGATCCAGAGGTGTGCGTGACCATTATCATAGAAGGGGCAGGCAGCGGCGGCGACTATGCCGTGCCGATCGCGAAGCGTATTTTGGATGCCTGTTTTGCAGAGTAGGAAGTAAAAAACCGGGTGCCGAAACACCCGGCCTCACGAAAAGGCTTAGAATATGGCCATAATGCTCAGATCCGGCTTTGAGGAAAGATCGATGTAAGTGCCGTCCGCTCTGGTCAGAAGCGGTCTTGCCAGATTATCCTTATTGATGGTAGTTACTTTTGCTTCTTCATCATTGTTTAAGCGCACCGTAAAGCCCAGCTGAGTGGCGGAGATGTGATAGAGGATGGGCTGCAGGATGCCTTTTTCAAATTTTTCATAACCATCCCGCTCAAAGTTTTCGATCACCTGAAAGGGATGAAGGGGCTGTCGGTAAGTGCGGGCGGAGGTCATGGCCTCGTATGCGTCAATGACAGCGATGTACTTGGCAAAGACGTCGATCTTGCTGCCCTTCAGTTTGGAAGGATAGCCGGAACCGTCGCAGCGCTCGTGGTGCATAAGGGTGGCCTTGATCACATGCTCGTCAACGGGCTGATCCTTTAACAGCTCGAAGCCGAGCATGGTGTGGGTTTTCAGTTTGGTAATTTCCAGGTCAGTGAGCTTATCTGATTTCCAAAGAAGGTCCTGAGGGAGTTTCAGTTTTCCGATATCATAGAAGAAGGCGCATTGTACCAGCAGCAGAAGATCTTCCTGAGAAAGTTCCCACCAGGTGCCGAACACGCCGGCGATCAGCGCGGAGTTTAAGCAGTGCGCGTGGGTCATGGCGTCCTCTCTGGGCAGCATATTGTAGAGAAAGTCAAGAAGCGATTCTCCCGTACCGGCACAGGCAGTAAGTTTTGTATAGATATCCCTGAGCTGATTGGTGTTTTTCCAGACTCCGGTTTCAACGAATGCGTTCATCAGTTTTGCGTAGATGGGCATCAGGTTGTTGTAGGTGAGCTGGAAGGTTTGGAATGCCTTGCTTAGACGTACTTTCTCAAAATGTGTGGTAGCGAAGTCGATCTCCTCCTTGATGGGGACACAGATAATGGAGTGGAGCGCGAGCTTCTTGATTACTTTTTCGGTTACTTCCGTATCTTTTGGGATGATCAGTTCATTCTGGTAGTTGCAGATATCCTCGCCGATCACCATGCCGTTTTCCAAAGCCATGCGGGCTACGTCCTTCATACAGTATGACCTCCTGTCTGCGGGAGGCTCCGAAAAGATCGGGCAGCTCCCTAGATGTAGTGCTTACATCATATACTTTTTAAAATGGGGTACATATTTAGTATAAAACTTCTGTCTGAGAAGTCAATCATTTCTTCCCGAATCAACATCTGAAACGGGAAAGATCATGCAAGATACCGATTGCTTGATAGAAACGAAAAGCAGTACAGAGACAGTTTGAAAAGGCGTATGCGGGAAGCAGCGCAGAAATGAGGCGGCATATGAGTATGTGCGATACTTGCAGCAATTATCAGTATGACGAGGACTACGAGTATTATGTGTGCATGGTGGATTTGGATGAGGACGATATGCGGCATTTCCTCGATGGCGGGAGTTTTGACTGCGCATTTTACCAAAGAGACGACGAGTATGGTATCGTTCGAAAACAGATGTGAGGGCAGGAGGCGGAAAATTTTCTGTTTTCTTTGCGTACGGTGTGCTATAATAGACGCAGATTGGGATTACAGCTTTTGAGATTTGGTATAGTAGACGCATGAAATTTTATAAAAACCTCTATATTGGGGATACTGTGAAAAAGCCGGAAAGGCTCATAAAGAAATTGAAGCGCCATCAGTGTAAGCCGGGATTTTTTGTGATTGCTTACATGGAAGATACCGCGCGTCTGGAGATCTGCTCAAGTGTTTTACTTGCCCAGTGGTACTACAAGGAAAATCCGCCTGCCTGTATTGTCGGATTGGCAAACGGTAAGGAGGAGGCTTTGGCGTTGGTTGAAAAGATGGCAGGAGACGCACTGGCCTTCACAGGGGAAGTTTCTCTTGTGAAATATTTGGCGCAGACTGACCCGGACGGATTTTCGGTCGTGCCAGGGAAGACGGGAACAGACTAAAATCGTTTTTGGAGAAAATATGCTACATATTCTGCTGCTTATCTTAAAGATCATAGGGATCGTGCTCTTGAGCATATTGGGGATACTGCTTCTGGGAATCGTCTGCGCGCTCTTTGTGCCCGTCCGCTATCGGATCGAGGCGGTGCGGCAAGAGGGCGAGGGACAGCCGCCTGCGGCAGTCCGTGTGAAAGTCACCTGGCTGTTGCATCTGATCAACTTCCTGATCCGTTTTGACGGAGAATTGTTTGTGCGGGTAAGGATTTCTCTTCTGACTATATTATGTATTCCCCAAAAAGAAGGACGTCGCAAAAAAGCAGAGAAAAGGGAAAGCGGCGGCAAGAAGAAAAAACAAAAAAAGCAGGAAGAACAGGAACGGAATAAAGAAGCAGCGCCGTCGAAAAGGGAAGAAGAAAAAGGCCGGCAGGCAGAAGCAACAGTCGAATCAATGGCGGACAGCGGAAGGCTGTTGAAAACCGGTACATCAGAGGAGAATGAGACAGATGCGGCAGGAGCCTTAGCGCCGGATGATTTATCACAGGAGCACCGCGAGGAACCTGCTGAAATCACACAAACGTTGCCTGAGGAAGAAAGCGCAGGCCCTGTGGAAGCCGAAGAGGGGGAAGAAGAAGCAGGCACACAGGAAACCCCCGGCTTTTGGGACAAGTTACGTGTCATTCCGGAGATGTTACAAAGGTTGTTCGAGAAGATTCGCGGTCTCTTTGAAAATATTGAGTACACAATCAATAAATTCTGTGATAAAATAGGGTCTGTATCGGATACAATAGAATATTATCGGGAGGTTGTGGAGGGAGAAGCCTTTAAGCGTTCCTTCGCCCTGTGTAAGGACGAGCTTACCGCCATCATCAAGCGATTAAGACCCCGAAAATTTGAGGCGTCACTCATCGTCGGCATGGACGATCCGGCTTCCACGGGAGAAATCCTGGCGGTCTGTGGCATGTTGTATCCGATCATTGGCGGCCATGTGGACGTCAGGGGAGATTTTGATAGGAAACGTTTGGAAGGAGAAATCCTTATCGTCGGGAAACTTCGTATGTTTACTTTTTTGCGGACGGCGGTCAGAATTTATTTCAACAAAGATATCAGAAAACTTTACAGGCTATTGAAAAGGAGGCAGTAAATGGCTGAGAATAATTTTGGCGGTGTGATAGACTCCCTGATGAAGGGGATGAATGCGGTGATCGGTACCAAGACGGTAGTGGGAGATGCCACACAGGTGGGCGATACCATTATCCTGCCTCTGGTGGATGTGAGCTTCGGTGTCGGTGCGGGCGCAAGCGCGTCTGATAAGAAAAACGGCGGTGGCGGCGGATTTTCCGCTAAGATGAGCCCCAGCGCGGTGCTGGTGATCAAAAACGGCTCCACCAAACTGGTGAATGTTAAAAATCAGGATATGGTGACGAAGGTGCTTGATATGATTCCTGACGTCGTTGAGAAGTTTACGACCCCCAAAGAGGAAATGATGGAGGACGATAAGGCGGTGGATATCGCCTTTCCTGAGGAAGATAAATAAAAAGGAAAAGCACCTTTTATGAGGGTGCGGCATATCGTATCATAAGAGCATAAGCAGAGGTGGCCTATGAAAAAAATGATCGGGTTTGTTGCGCTGTGCGTAGCCGCAGGCATGATCATCATGCTGTTTCTGATGAATCGTTTTCTGGGGATCGTGCTGATCGCGCTGCTTGTGCTGGTAGGATACGGCTTTTTTTGTTGTGACTGAATAAGAAGTGCTTCAAAAGATGTTCCGTCATTGGACGGAACATCAAGAAGCACTAATCTTATTCTGGAGAATGCCCTAAAACGGCATTTTCCGCATGAACACATGGCGGAATTAAGGAGAAATGCCCCAAAACGGCATTCTCCGTGCGGACATGCTTAGAATGATTTGGAGAGGAATATTACTGTGCGTGAAAAGATAGAGAAGGACTGCGCAGAAAACGGCAGTATGAAAGACGAAAATCGGAATGTCGAAGAACTGCTTGCGAATGAGGAGACCACGCAGGATGAGTTGCAGGAGCTGAAGGCCTGGCTGTTTCGGGAAAATATCCGTTTGGCGACGGCGGCGGCAGAACTTGAGGAAAAACAGTCAAAGTTTACCGAGGAAAAGCAGCGGTTTCAGGAGGAAATGAAGGCGCTCAACCGCAAGATGACGAACGAGCAGAGTCGAATCAAGAAAGATCATCAGTTGGTGGCGGAAAAACTGGAAATCATCAAGGACGGTTTTCAGAAGCTTGATATGGACCGCAGGCGGATTGAGAAGGAGTGGGCAAGGTTGACGGCAGAGAAGGAGTTTATGGAGGAGCATGGTCTCTACGACGGACTGCCCGAGGTGAGCGTCTTTTACCGTGGCGTGAAAAATCCTTTGACCCTGAAAAAGCGATATAAGGATCTGACGAAGATTTTCCATCCGGACAACCTTGCCGGGGATACGGAGATCATTCAGAAAATCAACAGGGAGTACGAGAGCTTGAAAAGAGAGTTTGAAAAGTCTAAGCAGGCGTAGGAGAGGAGCCTGCTTTTTCTTTGCAGGGGTGTAATTATGGCTGAGTTGTGGGATGCCTATGACAAAACATGGAACAAAATAGAAGGGCTGACGTTAGTGAGGGACGAAGCGATCCCCGACGGGATTTATCATCTGGTCTGTGATGTTGCGGTAAAGCACAGGGACGGCAGTTATCTGCTGATGCAGAGGGATTCGAATAAGCATTATGGCGGTATGTGGAAACTGTCAGCAGGCGGTTCGGCGCTTAAGGGGGAAACAGCCTTTGATTGTGCACTCAGGGAATTGCAGGAAGAAACGGGAATCACCGCGTCGAACTTAGAAGAAATAGGGCGTGTCGTACAGGATGCGAAACATTGCCTCTTTGTGGAGTATTTGTGTGTCACGGGTTGCCAAAAGGATGCCATCGTCCTTCAGGAAGGGGAGACGATCGATTACAGATGGGTGGACAGGAGCAGTTTGTTACAGATGAGAGAGCAGGAATTGGTGTCTGCACGTATGATGAAGTTTATCTGTGAATTAAATTTGTAAAAATTTCGACGTGCATTTTGGAATGAGACCGAAAAAAGAGCCGGAAACTTCCGACTCTTTCTTTGATCTTATGTTTTTGTGAAACACTATGCGCGCTCAACGGCGCCGGAACGTAAGCAGCGCGTGCACACGTGAAGTCTCTTGTTGCCGCCATTTACCTTACATTTCACATTCTGAATGTTGGAATTCCAAATTCTGTTGGATCTTCTATGAGAATGGCTGACGTTGTTACCGAAGTGAGCGCCCTTACCACAAATATCACATTTAGCCATTTTTACCCTCCATTCCGAAGCGTGTATTTCGCTGAGGAACGCGGGCAAATTGTCAGATTTTGCCCTGCGATCAAGGGAATTTGCGCCGCTTCTACGCAAATTCTCGAATGCATCAATTGCTCATCAGAGAAATGATTCATTCATACACCTCCAATCAATAACGTTTACATGATAGCAGAAAGTGGAAGGAAATGCAAGCGCAAATTATACTTTTTTTTCGGTTTCTTTTCGGATTCTTTTTTGCTATAATGTATATAATTATTTATTGTACAGGAGGTAGTCTATGAAAGTGTCTTCAATGGATACCCATATGGGGAATATCTCGATCGACCAGGAAGTGATCGCACAGTATGCCGGCACCGTGGCAATGGAGTGCTTCGGCGTGGTCGGTATGGCGAGCATGAGCGTCAAGGATGGGCTTGTAAAGCTCTTAAAAAAGGACAGTATGACCAGAGGCATACGGGTGTTCCTCAATAACAATAAGCTGACCATCAACTTTCACATCATTGTTTCTTACGGCGTAAGTATCCTTGCGGTGTCTGATAATCTGATCGACAGCGTAAAGTACAAGGTGGAGGAGTTTGCCGGAATCGCGGTAGAAAAAATCAACATCTTCGTAGAAGGTGTGCGGGTGATAGATTGAGACAATGACGATAGGAGGATGAAACGGTGGGTTCAAATACGATTGATGCCAAATTGATGGCTAAGATGTTCTTAGCCGGCGCAAAAAATCTGGAAAGTAAAAAGGAATGGATCAACGAGTTAAACGTGTTCCCGGTGCCGGACGGCGATACGGGCACGAACATGACCATGACGATCATGGCAGCGGCGAGGGAAGTGTCGGCTCTTTACGATATGGGAGATATCGATATGATTTCCCTCTGTAAGGCGATTTCTTCCGGATCGCTACGAGGGGCGAGGGGAAATTCGGGCGTGATCCTTTCCCAGTTGTTCCGCGGTTTCACCAAAGGGGTAAAGGAGTGTCAGGAAATCACGGTCCCCGTTCTTGCATCGGCCTTTGAGAAGGCGGTGGAGACGGCTTATAAGGCGGTAATGAAGCCTAAAGAAGGTACGATCCTCACAGTGGCTAAGGGCGGCGCGGTGAAGGCGAGAGAGCTTGCGGATGCGGGCGTTACGGATCTGTCAGCGTTTTTGGAGCAGGTGATCGCCCATGCGGACGAAGTATTGCAGCAGACACCGGAGATGCTTCCCGTCTTAAAGCAGGCAGGCGTTGTTGACTCGGGTGGTCAAGGATTGATGCAGGTCTTAAAGGGCGCTTATGATGCCTATCTTGGCAAGGAGATTGACCTGACGGTTGAAAAGAGCGCAGGCCCGGCTCCGGATAGCGTGACCGGGGCGAAAAGCTTTGAAGCGCAGGCCGGTGCGGAGATCAAATTCGGTTACTGTACCGAGTTCATCATTATGCTGAACAAAGTGTTCAATATCAAAATGGAGATGGATTTCAAGGCGTATCTGGAGTCGATCGGAGATTCTATCGTGGTGGTAGCGGACGAGGACGTGGTAAAGGTGCACGTACATACCAACGATCCCGGTATGGCTATCCAAAAAGCGTTAAAGTACGGTGCACTCTCCAATATGAAGATCGACAATATGCGGCTGGAGCATCAGGAGAAGCTTTTCAAGATGTCAAAGCAGGAGGAAAAACCTGAGGAGGACGATCTTCCCGGTCCGAAGAAGGATGTCGGCTTTATTGCAGTTTCCGTGGGGGACGGCATTGGCGAGATCTTTAAGGGGCTTGGAGTGGACCACATCATCGAGGGAGGTCAGACCATGAATCCCAGCACGGAGGATATGTTGAATGCCATCGATAAGGTAAACGCCGACAGCATTTTCATCTTCCCGAACAATAAAAACATTATTTTGGCGGCTAATCAGGCGCAGTCGCTGGTAAAAGACAAAAAAATCGTGGTGATCCCCACAAAGACGGTGCCGCAGGGCATTACGGCGGTCATCAACTATGTGCCCGATCTGTCCGTGGATGAGAACACGGAGACGATGCTTGCGGAGATCGGAGCCGTAGCGACGGGGCAGGTCACTTATGCGGTGCGGGATACCCACATTGACGGCAGAGAGATCAGGCAGGGCGACTTTATGGGGCTTGGCGATCACGGAATCCTGGCGGTCGGAACATCTATCTCCGGTGTGACACTTGAGCTGGTGGATGCCATGATGACACCGGAAAAGGAACTGATCAGCGTCTATTACGGTGAGGAGATCGACAAGGACGATGCCGAGAAGTTAAGCGAGCGGCTTGCTGAGAAGTATCCTGACTGTGATATCGAATTGCAGTACGGCGGTCAGCCGATCTACTACTATATCATTTCGGCGGAGTAGATGAAACGGGGAAATATGGATATCAGATCTTTGAAGGGCGTCGGTGACAAAACCGCCGCCCTCTTTGAAAAATTACATATCGTTACGGCAGAAGACCTGATCCGTTATTATCCGAGAGACTACGAGCGGTTTTCGGATCCTGTGCCACTTTCCTCTGCGCAGCCGGAGGAGATCGTGACGGTGGAGGGTATCCTTGCGGGCAATGTGGCGACCAGGCACGTTCGTGGGTTGTCTATCACGAGCTTTCAGGCTTCCTGCGAGGGTGGCGTGCTGCACTTGACGTACTTTAACATGCCTTTTCTGAAAAACAGCTTAAAGCGCGGTGTCCCCTATCTGTTCAGAGGGCGGCTCCATCGGGGGAAAGAGCGTTTTTCCATGGAGCAGGCCAAAATCTATAAACCGGAGGAGTACGGAAAGCTGGTGGATGCCATGCAGCCCCGCTACGCCGTGACAAAGGGCCTGACCAACAACGCCGTTACCAAGGCAGTCAGACAGGCCATCGGACTGGTGACGTTCGCGGAAGACGCGCTGCCGGAGGAGATTCGCAGGAAGGAGGGTTTTGCCAGCCTTGCGGAGGCGGTCTCGCAGATGCACTTTCCCACGAATAGACAGACGTTGGTGGAGGCCAGAAAAAGGCTGGTGTTTGACGAGTTTTTCCAGTTCATTCTGGCGGTGCGTAAGCTGAAAGAGGCGGGAGAGCAGGAGAAAAATGCTTATCCCATGATCGAGGTGGCGCAGACAAAGCGGCTGATCGAAGCCCTGCCTTATCGCCTGACAGGGGCGCAGGAGCGTGTATGGGGCGAGATTGAGGCAGATTTATGCGGGGAAAGTGTGATGAATCGCCTGATCCAGGGTGATGTCGGCTCGGGAAAGACCATTTTGGCGTTTCTTTCGCTCATCATGTGTGTGGCAAACGGGTATCAGGGGGCAATGATGGCCCCGACGGAAGTCCTTGCCAGACAGCACTATGAGAGCCTGCTTTCTCTGAAAAAGAAGTACGGATTGGAAATCAACCCTGTTTTATTGACCGGTTCAGTCACAGCAAAGGACAGACGGGAAATCTATGCAAACATCGCAAGCGGCGAGGCGGATATCATTCTGGGGACGCACGCCCTCATTCAGGAAAAAGTCGTTTACAAAAACCTGGCCCTTGTCATTACCGACGAGCAGCACCGCTTCGGCGTCAGACAGCGGGAAATGTTGGCTGGAAAGGGCATTTCGCCGTCAGATAGGGCAGGCAATGCAGAGAAAGAAGGTGCGGCTTCTGATGCAGCAAGTGCCGTCCACGTGCTTGTGATGAGCGCAACGCCGATTCCCAGGACGTTAGCCATCATCCTTTACGGCGATCTGCATATTTCCGTGCTGGATGAGCTTCCTGCGGACAGACTTCCTATCAAAAACTGCGTGGTGAATACGAATTATCGTAATACGGCATATAAATTTATAGAAAAAGAAGTGGCCGGCGGCAGTCAGGTCTATGTGATCTGCCCGATGGTGGAGGAGGGGGAGTCTCAGGAGCTTGAGGACGTGGGGACTTACACTAAGAAATTACAAAGTGTGCTGCCTGCATCTGTCAGGGTGGCCTCCCTTCACGGCAGGATGCGGCCTGCGGAGAAAACCCGAATTATGGAGGCATTCGAGGCGCACAACATCGATGTGCTGGTCTCCACCACCGTGATCGAGGTGGGCATCAATGTGCCCAATGCTACGGTGATGTTGATTGAAAACGCGGAGCGCTTCGGGTTAGCACAGCTTCATCAGTTAAGGGGCCGGGTGGGGCGCGGCGACAAGCAGTCTTACTGCATTTTTATCAGTTCTTCTGAGCGTCCGGAGACCATGGAACGTTTGAAAATCCTGAATGAGTCGAACGACGGCTTTGTGATCGCGGGTAAGGATCTTGCCCTGCGCGGGCCGGGAGATCTGTTCGGCATCAGGCAGAGCGGCGAGTTGCAGTTTGCGCTGGGAGATATCTATCAGGATGCCGCTATTTTACAGAGTGCCAGCGACTGGGCGGATAAGATTCTGGCGGAGGATCCGGAGCTTTTGCAGCAGGAGCACGCAGGGCTTAAGCAGTGCCTGACGGAGAAACTGGCCGTGGGCGGAAATGAGGTTGACTTTAGGAGTATCTGACGTTAAACTGAGTTAGAAGCGCTAATTTGTGTCTGTATGTTGCTTGACACAAATTTGTATATGCGAATCTCAGTCGGGCTGAGATAACAATAACGCCGAAACGGAGCAAATTTATGGAAAAGAAAATTGCAGTCATCACCGACAGTAACAGCGGCATTACGCAGAATCAGGCGAAAGAGTACGGCCTTTACGTGCTGCCGATGCCTTTTATGATCGACGAGGAGACTTATTATGAGGATATTACACTGACGCAGGAGGAATTTTATAAAAGGCTCTCCGAGAATGCGAACGTGATCACCAGCCAGCCTAGTCCTGAGTCCATATTGAAGCTTTGGGATGAGGTGCTTGCGACACACGATGAGATTGTGCACATCCCCATGTCGAGCGGCCTTAGCGGTTCCTGCCAGAGTGCGCTCATGCTGGCAGAGGACTACGACGGGAAGGTGCAGGTGGTCAATAACCAGCGTATTTCCGTGACGCAGAGGCAGTCGGCGCTTGATGCCCTGATGCTGGCGGAGCAAGGTATGGATGCGGCGCAGATCAAAGAGACGTTGGAGGAAGATAAGTTTAATTCCAGCATTTATATTATGCTGGATACACTCTATTACCTGAAAAAGGGCGGCAGGATCACGCCTGCGGCGGCCGCGCTGGGGACGATCCTGCGGCTGAAGCCTGTTTTGCAGATCCAGGGGGAAAAGTTGGATGCCTTTGCAAAGGCGAGGACGGTCTCTCAGGGAAAGAGCATTATGATAAACGCGATCCGAAACGATATGGAGAAGCGGTTCGGCGGCGTGGCGCCTGATAATATCCATCTGCAGATCGCTTACACTTATGATAAAGAGGCAGCGGAGCAGCTGAAGCGGGAAGTGGAGGAAGCATTTCCGGGGTTTGAGACACATATGGATCCGCTTTCCTTAAGTGTGGCGTGTCATATCGGACCGGGGGCGCTGGCAGTAGCCTGTAGTAAATGCCTTCGGCATTAACTACGCGAGTTCCACTGCGTGAAACTCGGCTGCAGTAAATTCCATATGAGGGGGATGGTTTTATGAAAAAAGAATCGGGGATGGGGTATTTTTTGCTGGCGCTGGCGGCTTTTGCGAGTATCGGGTTTGAGATAGCGCTGGCTTTTGGGATTGAGCCGATTTTGTATGGGACTTCCATGAAAGAATGGACGGATTTGCAGGCGATTTTGCACTGGGTGATGACGTGTATTTTATGGGGCGCTGCAAGTTTTGGCATCGTTTTGTTTGCAAAGAAAAAGTATGCGTTTGACATCTTTCAAAAAGGGACGAAAATGGCAGTCTGGCAGTGGCTGCTTATTCTTTTGTTTATCATTGGATTTTTATGTATTTCCTATTTTGACTGGGGCGGCAGCAAGGTGATGAAGGAATTTTATGCAAACGGTCCCGTGAAATTCGTTTTTCAGTATATCTATTATATTTTTGAGACGATTTTGGTCACGCTGATTCTGGTATTTGGTCAAATCGCCTTTGAAAAGTGGTTTCATAAACAAAATATCCCTTATGGCGGTATCATTGTTGCCATCACTTGGGGCATCGGGCACTTTTTTACCAAAGATATCATAACGGGGATCGTAACCATGCTCTCCAGTCTGGCTTTTGGAAGCGTTTATCTTTTGACAAACAGGGATATTCGGAAAACCTATCCGATTTTATGGATCATGTTTGTTTTCTAAGTCCTTATTTGTGGGAGGAATGGGAGTGAAAATTGCAGCACATACAATGGAATATCAAGGAGGACGCATTATCTCAAATTTGCAGTTAAGGAATTACTCGGCTTTGGATTATAATGAGTATAAGAGGATCTATGATGATTGCTTCCGCGATATGAGAATCGCTTTACAGCGATTTCCGATAGAGTGCTGTGGAAGTCGAGAAGAATTGGAACGCAAAAAAGGGGAAATCTATATTCTCGAGAACGATGAAAACATAATCGGTTCTGTTGCCATATACGGCAATGAAATCGACGATCTGGTTGTGGAAAAGAGCGTTCAAAGGATGGGGTATGGAACAGCGTTATTGCGGTTTGCCGTTTCCTGCCTGCAAAGCAATCATACTTCTCCCATCATTCTGCATGTCGCGGATTGGAATCAAAGCGCACTCAGGATCTATTTGAAAAATGGTTTCTCTATCGTGAAAACAGAAGAAGTTTAAAAAAGTAAAATGAGGAAAGATGAAAGAGATATGAAGAAAAAAAGCCTGCAAAATTTATTTACTTTTATCGACGAAAGTCCCACCAGCTTTCATGCAGTGGCAAATCTGGAAAAACTGCTGGATGCGCGGGAATTTTTGAAATTGTCGGAAAGAGAACGCTGGAAATTGGAACTAGGAGAGAAGTATTATGTAAACCGAAACGGTTCTTCCCTGATTGCTTTTACAATACCGAGGGAGAAACCGTCGGGCTTCCATATGGCGGCGGCACACAGCGATTCTCCGTGCTTTAAGATCAAGGAGTTACCGGAAATCGCGGTGAATGATTGTTATCTCAAGCTGAACGTGGAAAAGTACGGCGGGATGATCCTTTCCACGTGGCTGGACAGACCGCTTTCCATTGCGGGCAGGATCGTGATCAAAGACGGCGAGGACTTGCGCAGCTGTCTGGTCAATCTGGATCGGGACACAGCCATCATTCCCAATCTTGCCATCCATATGAACCGGGATATGAATAAGGGGGTAGAATATAATCCCCAGACGGATATGCAGCCTATTATCGGTGAGGCGTCTGATCAAGGCAGTTTGATGAAGCAGATTGCAAAGCAAGCAGGTGTGAAAGAACAGGAGATTCTGGGCAGCGATCTCTACTTGTATAACAGGGACAAATGCCGCTTGGTTGGTTTGGACGATGCCTTTATCGCCGGACCGAGGCTTGACGACCTCGAATGTGCTTATGCTGGGATGACAGCACTGGCAGACAGAGTGTCCAATAATTATGTAAACCTATGTGCGGTGTTCGATAATGAAGAAGTGGGAAGCGGCACAAAACAGGGCGCGGCCTCTACTTTTTTGCGGGATGTGCTGGAACGGATCAGCGGTGCGCTTGATATTGATGGGGAAGAATATCGCTGTCTGCTGGCTGACAGCTTTCTGATTTCCGCAGATAACGCTCATGCTCTCCATCCGAACAATCCCGGTAAGGCTGACGAGACCAACAGACCCGTAGTAAACGGCGGTATCGTGATCAAGTACCACGGAAGCCAGAAATATGCCACGGATGCGTATTCGGCAGCTGTGATGAAAGATATCTGCAACAGGGCCGGAGTGCCTTTTCAGTCTTATGCCAACCGTGCGGATATCATAGGCGGGTCAACGCTTGGCAATATCGCGATGTCGCAGGTGTCGGTCAATACGGTGGATATCGGCTTGCCGCAGCTTGCCATGCACTCGGCATTGGAGACAGCGGGAGCGAAGGATATCGACTATCTGATAGAAGCGCTGAGGACCTTCTACGAATAAAAGGTCCTCAGTGAATTTATGGTTATCAATTGGTAAATTTTTGGTGAAAAGCCGCCTTATACCTTGTTTTCGCTGATCGCGCTGTGCAGCCCCGTAAAGACTTCCTCGATATGGCGGCAGTTTTGCAGACTTACGGTATTCACATGAAGCGAGAGGGGGATTTCCCGGTTCTCATAGGAAAAAGTCTGTTGATTCATGCCGCGGATTTTTTCGGCGATTTCTTCCGCATAAGCCGCTTCACTGCTGGAAGTCAACATACAGAACTCATCGCCGCCGATGCGGAATACAATATCGTCTTCTCCGGCGGATGCCGTCATACGCCGCATCTGCTCCAAAATCGCCAGATCGCCCGCTTTATGGGAAATCTCATTGATCGGGATCAGATGCTTGATGTCGCTGGTAACAAAGTAGCAGTCCCTTCTTTCCTGAAATAAATCATATAATTCGCTGATATCTACAGATGTTCTCGGTATCATATTTTCTCCTTCCTCCCACGGCGCGTTTCGCCGGGGAAACAGTTCCGTGAATTTCGTTTGCCGAAACTCGGATGGTTTACAGTTCCAGACTTGTTCAAATGCGCGCGCGAAGGATTCATGCGTGCTGTAACCGTACTCGATTGCAATGTCCAGAATGGGCGTTTGGGGATTTAGCGATATTTTCTTTGCCGCCAGCATCATTCTTCTGCGGACCACGTAATCATGGACGGAAATATGCTGCGCTTTGCGAAACAGCTTTTCGAGGGTGGATTTCGAACAAAAACAGCTGCCGGCAATGTCTTCTGTTTTGATCTCGTCACTTAAATGCTGTTCGATATAGGTAAGAGCAGCCATAAGAAGCTTAATATTGTGCATGATTTTTCAATCCTTCCTCCATTCCTGCGGTTTCGCGGCAAACAGGTGCACTGCTGAATCTAAGCTTATTGTAACACGACCCTGTGCGGCAGGTTTGATATTTTGGGTAAAATGTCGTGAGACAGAAGCATTTATTGGCAGTATTTGATTTGACGTTTACCTGCTATCATTTACATGCTATAATAATTCCATTAAAAATCTAAAAGATGATTTGCAACAGTTTGATTGTGAAAGAAAGAACGCTTACATATGGAATTCAAAGATATTGATGCAACAAAACCCGATTTTTTCAAACAATTAGAAGTTTATTACCGGGACAAAATAGTTCCCTGTAAAAAATCAAAGGAAGAAGTATTCGATCAAATAGATCGGGTGTTTGGATTAACACTTTTGCAGGAAAGTGATTTAAAAGCAAGGAAGTTAGATTCTTATCATGATGTAAAGCAGGCGTTTGCTGTGTGCAGTCATTTATGTATTTATGAATTGAATAGAAACAGCGCCTCAAAAAAATATTATCAGTATCATGAAGATCGTTTTTCCAAGGAATATCCTATTTTGATTTTTTATAGCAGAGAAGAAGATTATCTTGATTCAAACTGTTCTTTATTACAGTTTGAAATCAAAATAATGCAGGGAATAGAAGCAAGTGATATCGATTCGCGTTCTTCCGGGTTTAAGGATTATTTGAACTGTATGTATCTTTTAGAGTGGGCATGGACTATGAACCGTTTTTGATTGGAGCGGTTAAATCAGGATATAGGGAGAGAGGAAAAAGGTATGAAAGAAGATGTTTTTGCACAGGTAGAAAAAAATATTGATCAGCTGGTGGAAAACAGCGCGGATTGGACGGCATCTGCAGCCGGGGAGGATCTTCAGGCTGCGCGGGAAGGCAGGCTGCGGCTGATGTTCTTTGACAGGGAAGTACCGGTAGAGTGGCTGGGGGATGTCAAAGGCAAAAAGGTCCTCTGTCTGGCGGGCGCAGGCGGCTTGCAGGCACCGCTGCTTGCCTGTGCCGGGGCGGATGTGACCGTTATTGATCTTTCCGGTAAAATGCTGGAGAAAGACCGCGAGATTGCTAAGCGGGAAAACTTACAGATTGAATTGGTAAAGGGAAATATGTGCGATTTGTCGATGTTTGGCGACGGCAGCTTTGACCTGATCATAAACCCGCCGTCCTTCATGTATCTTCCCGATCCTGCGGCGGCATATCGGGAAAGTTTTCGGGTGTTAAAAAAGGGCGGCGTTTTTCTGATGATGGCGCCGAATCCCGTAAACTATATGTGCGATTATATCGAGGACGAAACAGGCGGCTATTATAAGGCGTTGCACAGAATGCCCTATTGTTCCAAAGAGCATGACGATTCTGACTGGATCGAGTACGGTCACACCATGGAGACCTATTTGGGCGGGCTGCTTGCTGTCGGTTTCGTAATCGACGGATACATGGAATGCCAGAAGGAGGACATTACGGAGCTTTACTTTATGGTCAGGGCGGTGAAGGGATAAATCAGTCCGTGGCAGGAAGTATTTGCAGCATACGGCAGCGGAAAGGAATTAACAAAATGAGAGATCAGCACATCCACACAGCATTTTCATGTGATTCGGAAGCGAAAATGGAAGACTATATTTCGGAAGCAAAAAAGAAGGGAATCGAAACGATCTGCTTTACGGATCATGTGGATATGAATCCGGATGATTACGGATATGGCTATTATTCGGCGGAAGCGTTTTGGGAACGGTTCCGGGCAGTTCAAAGCAAGGCGGGCAATGACATAGAAGTATTGGCAGGCTTTGAGTTTGGGGAGCCGCATCTGTATCAGGAACGGTTGGCGGAGCTGTCAAAATACCCCTATGATCTTATCATCGGAAGCATTCACTGGATCGGCGGGTTGTTTCCGTGTCAACAAGTGAGAGAGAGGTATTCTGCTAAGGAATTTTATACGATGTACTGGCAGGAAGTATTAAAGACCGTTCAGGCGGGCGGCTTTGACGTATTGGGGCATATTGATTTTCCGAAGCGCTATTATGGCGAGATTTATTATACGGAAGCTGTGATAAAGGAGATCTTTTCGACGCTGCTGGAAAAGGATATCATTTTGGAGATCAACACATCTTCCCTGAGAAAAGGGCATGCGCAGACCATGCCGGGAAAAGAATTGTTAGAGATTTATCGGGTAAACGGCGGGAAATACGTGACCATCGGTTCGGATGCGCATATTGTGGAGGACATCGGCGCTGATGATAGGAGCGCGAAACAGCTGATCGAAGATATGGATTTGCAGGAAGTGGTCTATAAGCAGAGAAAGCGAATTACGCAGGAGAACCCTATTGTACGATTACCCGACGACTTCTGATTGAATATCTCATATATTCTGCATAAAAAATCAATTCAACGTGAAAAACATACGAAAAGAGTTGCTATTTTTCAGATGTTTCAGTATACTATATATGGTATTTTGTCATGCAAATTTAGAGTGTGAGCCGAAGATGTTGGGCCGGGGTTCCGCTCTATTTTGTTTTTGCGGTTTCTATACGGTATGATTTTCGACATTCTGGAAAATCAGAAAAGTGGAGATGACATTGCAGGAGGAGCAGGTGATAAAAACAGAAGGACAGGATGCGGATATCGGGCGCTGCCGCGAAGCGGTGGACGCTTTTGTGCGCGCTCACGGCGCAGCCCCCAAAGCCTGCGTGGTCACGTTCGGCTGTCAGATGAACGCCAGAGACTCGGAAAAGCTGTCAGGCATCCTGCTTGCAAGCGGACATGAGCTGGTGGAAACCGAGGACGAGGCTGACTTTGTCCTCTATAACACCTGCACGGTGCGGGACAATGCCAATCAGCGGGTCTACGGGCGGCTGGGCGTTCTAAACAGCCTCAAAAAGAAGAAACCATACTTAAAGGTCGCTCTTTGCGGCTGCATGATGCAGGAACAGAAGGTGGTCGAAAAAATCAAGAAAAGCTATCGCTTCGTTGATTTGATCTTTGGCACGCACAATATTTTTGAGTTTGCAAGGCTGCTGGCAGATATGTATGAGAGCGACGGCATGGTAGCTGAGATTTGGGAGGGCACCGACAAAATCGTGGAAGACCTTCCCGTCAAGCGCAAATACAGCTACAAGTCGGGCGTCAACATCATGTTCGGCTGCAACAACTTTTGCAGCTACTGCATCGTGCCCTATGTGCGCGGCAGGGAGAGGAGCCGGGAGCCCAAGGACATCCTGCGGGAGATAGAAGCGCTGTCGGAAGACGGTGTTTCAGAGATCATGCTGCTTGGGCAGAATGTCAACTCTTACGGGAAAACGTTGGAACATCCCATGACCTTTGCGGAGCTTTTGCGGGAAGTGGAGCAGATCGAGGGGATCAGGCGCATCCGTTTTATGACTTCCCACCCGAAAGACCTTTCCGACGAGCTGATCGCGGTGATGCGGGACTCGAAAAAGATCTGCCGCCATCTGCATCTGCCTTTGCAGGCGGGTTCTGACAGGATCTTAAAGGCCATGAACAGGCAGTATACGAAGGCGCAGTATCTGGCTTTGGTGGACAGGCTGAAAAAGGAGATCCCTGACATTGCCATCACCACGGACCTGATCGTGGGTTTCCCGGGGGAGACGCTTGCGGACGTGGAGGAGACGATCGACGTGGTGCGGCGGGTGCAGTACGACAACGCCTTTACCTTTATCTATTCCAAGCGGACGGGGACGCCTGCAGCCGCCATGGAAAACCAGGTGCCTGAAAAGATCGTGCGGGAGGGGTTTGATAAGCTTCTGGCCGTTGTGCAGGAGACGGCAAAGGAGCGGGCGGCGCTTTTACAGGGTAAGGTGATGGAGGCGCTGGTGGAGGAAGTCAACGAACAGGATCCTGCCCTTGTGACGGGACGCCTCTCCAACAATATGCTGGTGCACTTTAAGGCGGACAAAAGATTGGTCGGAAAATATGTGATGGTGGTGCTTGACTGCTGTCACGGTTTTTATTATACAGGTAGGATGGTTGACTGGTTGGGTCAATCAAAACATACAAGACTGGGAAAGATGGTTGATGATCAATGGCTGAATTAACACCGATGATGCAGCAATATCTGGAGACGAAAAAGTCGTATCAGGACTGTATTTTGTTCTACCGTTTGGGGGATTTTTACGAGATGTTCTTTGAGGATGCCATCACGGCGTCCAAGGAGCTTGAAATCACGCTGACGGGGAAAAACTGCGGTCAGGAGGAGCGTGCACCCATGTGCGGCGTTCCCTATCACGCGGTTGACAGTTATCTGAACAAGCTGGTTTCCAAGGGCTTTAAGGTAGCGATCTGCGAGCAGGTGGAAGATCCGAAAAGCGCGAAGGGTATCATCAAGCGCGAGGTGATCCGTATCGTGACGCCGGGCACGAACCTGAATTTACAGGCGCTTGACGATACGAAAAATAATTATCTGATCTGCGTGACATATTTTCCGGGCAAGATCGGGATGTCGGTGGCGGACGTTACCACGGGGGATTATTATCTGACGGAGCTTGAAGATATCCGAAAATTGCAGGACGAGATCAATAAATATGGCCCTTCGGAGCTGATCTGCAACGAGCAGTTCTTCGTCAGCGGCTACGACATTGACGATCTGAAAAACCGTTTGAATGTGAGTGTGTACTCGCTGGCGCAGCATTATTTCGACGAGGACGGCTGCAAAAAGCTGTTGATGAAGCATTTTGGAGTGAGCAGCTTGCAGGGGCTGGGAATCGAGGATTTTCCCGTGGGACTGATCGCGGCGGGGGCACTGTTGCAGTACCTCTACGAGATGCAGAAGACCTCGCTTGCCCATTTTACCCATATCTACCCTTATCTGACCAGCAAGTATATGCTGCTTGACAGCTCCACCAGGCGCAATCTGGAATTGATCGAGACTCTGCGTGAAAAACAGAAAAAGGGCTCGCTTCTGGGCGTACTTGACCGTACAAAGACTGCCATGGGCGGCAGGCTTTTGCGAAAGTATATCGAGCAGCCTCTGATCGACAAAGACAGGATCACTAAACGGCTGGACGCGGTGGAGGCACTTTGTAAAAAAAGCGTAGACAGGGAGGAAATGCGGGAATACCTGCATACGATTTATGACTTGGAAAGGCTTCTGGGCAAGGTAAGCTATAAGACTGCAAACCCCAGAGACCTGATTGCCTTTCGCAATTCTTTGGCCATGCTTCCTTCCCTGCGGACGATCCTTGCCGATATTGACGCGCCGCTTCTTCGGGAAATTTATGAAAATATGGATCCGTTAGAGGATATTCATCATCTGATCGAAGATGCTATTGATGAAGAACCGCCGATTGCCTTGAAGGAAGGCGGCATCATCAGAGAAGGCTTCCATGAGACCATAGATTCCCTACGCAAGGCCAAGACAGACGGTAAGAAATGGCTGGCAGCCTTGGAAGAAGAAGACAGAGAGCGCACGGGCATCAGGAATCTGCGCATCAAATATAACAAGGTCTTCGGTTATTACTTTGAGGTCACAAACTCCTACAAGGATCAGGTGCCGGAGGATTATGTGCGCAAGCAGACGCTCGCGAACGCGGAGCGTTATACGACGCCGCGCTTAAAGGAGTTGGAAGATTCTATCCTCAATGCGGAGGATAAGTTGTTTGGTCTGGAATACGACCTCTTTTGTGAGATTCGGGATGCGATCGCAAATGAGGTGGAGCGGATCCAGAAGACGGCGCGGGCGGTGGCAAGGCTTGATGTCTTCACTTCGCTTTCTTTTGTGGCGGAACAGAATCACTATGTAAGACCGTCCTTGAATGATAAGGGTGTGATCGATATCAAAGAAGGCCGCCATCCGGTGGTGGAGCAGATGATCCATAATGATATGTTCATTGCCAACGACACGCATCTGGACGACAAAAAGCACTGTATCGCCGTGATCACAGGCCCCAATATGGCGGGTAAGTCTACTTATATGAGGCAGGTGGCGCTGATTGTTTTACTGACGCAGGTCGGCTCCTTTGTGCCGGCGGCGAAGGCGGATATCGGCATTGTAGACAGGATATTTACCAGGGTGGGCGCTTCCGACGATTTGGCAAGCGGCCAGTCCACATTCATGGTGGAGATGAACGAGGTGGCGAACATTTTAAGAAATGCGACCCCCAACAGCCTGCTGGTGCTTGATGAGATCGGCAGGGGAACTTCCACGTTTGACGGCCTAAGCATTGCCTGGGCAGTGATAGAACATATCAGCAATCGAAAACTTTTGGGCGCAAAAACGTTGTTTGCCACCCACTACCATGAACTGACCGAGCTGGAAGGGAAGATGGACAACGTCAATAACTACTGTATCGCGGTCAAGGAAAAGGGCGACGATATCGTGTTCCTGCGGAAAATCGTGAAGGGTGGGGCCGATAAGAGTTACGGTATTCAGGTGGCAAAGCTGGCAGGGGTGCCCGATATGGTCATCGACAGGGCCAAGGAGATCGTGGAACAGCTAAGCGACAACGATATCACCGAGCGGGTGCAGAATATCGAGGTGGATCATTCCAGAGGCGAACGGAAAAAGCCCGTGCACTATGACGAGGTGGATTTGGAGCAGATATCCCTGTTCGACACCGTGACGGATGAGGATGTGGTGCGGGAATTAAAGGAGATCGACGTGAGCAACCTGACGCCTGTGGATGCGCTCAATACATTGTATCGGCTGCAGAATCGGCTCAAAAATAGGTGGTAGCGTGAAAAGTGCTTCTAAAGACGTCCCGCCATTGGACGGGACGCCAAGAAGCACTAAGTTTCACGCAGGAGAATGCCTGAAAAGCGGCATTCTCCGCATATTGTTGCAGATAGGAGATTGCGTGGCTAAAATAAACATTCTAGACAATCAAACGATAGACAAGATCGCCGCCGGGGAGGTGGTGGAGCGGCCTGCCAGTGTGGTCAAGGAGCTGGTGGAGAACGCCATTGACGCGGGAGCTTCGGCTGTCACGGTGGAGATTCGGGAAGGCGGTACCACGCTGATCCGGGTCACGGATAACGGCGGCGGTATTGAAAAATCTCAGGTGGAAAATGCCTTTTTACGTCATGCCACCAGTAAGATTTCGTCCGCAGAGGATTTGACCAGTCTGGTCAGTCTTGGCTTCCGTGGAGAGGCGCTGGCCAGCATCGCGGCGGTGGCGCAGGTGGAGCTGGTTACCAAGACGCCGGAAGATTTGACGGGCATCCGCTATGTGATCGAAGGCGGCGTGGAAAAGGAACGGGAGGAGATCGGCGCACCGACGGGCACCACACTGATCGTGCGCAATCTCTTTTTTAATACGCCGCCGCGCAAAAAGTTCTTAAAGATGCCGAGGACGGAGGGCTCTTATGTGGCGGAGCTGATGGAACATCTGGCCATGTCAAACCCAAATGTTTCTTTTAAATTCCAGCTAAACGGGCAGACGAAGTTTTACACCACGGGGAGTGGTGATTTGCGGGAGATCGTCTACCGTATCTATGGAAAGGAGATTTCCGGGGAACTGCTTGACTTTTCCTGCGAGCGGGAAGGGATGCGGATCACGGGGCTTTTGGGAAAGCCCGCGATCAACCGTGCCAACCGTTCCTTTGAGATATTTTACATCAACGGCCGCTATATCCGCAGTGCCCTCATCAGCAAGGCGGTGGAGGAGGGGTACCGCGAGTATCTGATGCAGCACAAATTCCCCTTCTGCATCCTGCATTTCCAGATCGACACGGAAAAAATCGACGTCAATGTCCATCCCTCCAAGCTGGAGGTGCGGATTGCCGACGGTCCCGCCTTTCATGAGGCGGTAAAGGACGCTGTGTATGAGGCACTTTACGGGCGGGAGATGATTCCGGAGGTCACGCTCAGTGACAGGCGGGAGAGCGGAAAAGCTGAAAGACGGGAAGGCAGGAACAGTGCGCCGGAACCGTTTGAGGCGCGGCGAATCTTAGAACTACAGCAAAAAGAGCCGGGAAACGCAGCGCTGCGGCAGGAAAGTAAACGGGAACCCTTCGAGGCGCGGCAGAGCTCTGAAACGAAGCAGAAGAAACAGGATACTGCGACAGTGCCGGCAGAGAACGTGTACAGCGCAGCAATCAGTGCAGTTCGTGAGAACAGTCAGCAGCGGACAACAGGGGAGGAAAGTTATGTAAACCAGAAGAACGGCGCGGATGAAAATATGCTGCACGAGGATGTGCCGTTATATGGCGGGGACGCAGGCCAAAAGATGACAGATGGAACACCGACTCAAAAACAGGCATTATTGTCCGGAAAAGAGAGTGTCGCGGCTCCGAAGGCAGAAGTTTTGTCAGCTTTGCAGTCCGAACAGATGAATCTCTTTGACAGCCGCATCCTCACGCAAGAAACAAGGCCGCAGTTTGAGATCATCGGTCAGATTTTCGATACTTATTGGCTCATCACCTTTGAGAATAAGCTTTTGATCGTCGATCAGCATGCCGCTCACGAGAAGGTAAAGTATGAACGTTTGATGAAACGGTTTTTGGAAAAGAATATCCTGTCCCAGACCTTAAATCCCCCGACAATTCTGACGCTTAATAATCGGGAAAAGGAGTGTCTGGCGATGCATAAGGAGGATTTTGAGGCGTTAGGGTTTGTGGTGGAGGAGTTTGGCGGAAACGACTATGCCATCCGCGGTGTGCCGCTCGACCTTTACGGCTACGGGGAGGGAGCGTTTTTCTGCGAAGTGCTGGACGAGCTGGTGGAGGAAGCGGTCTCGGGCACCCCTGAGAGCATCCGTATCCGCATTGCGACCATGGCCTGTAAGGCGGCGGTCAAGGGCAATATGCGCATCAGTCGGGCGGAGATGGAAAGTCTTTTAGATGAGTTATTGACGCTTAAGAATCCCTATAACTGTCCGCATGGCAGACCTACCATCATTTCCATGTCAAAGCAGGAGCTGGAGCGGAAATTCAAGCGGATTGTTTAAATAGTGCGAAACGCATTTAGGTTGTGAGAAATGTACAAATAGGATGCGTTTCGTAAGTGACAAAATAGTCTGGAAGGGATAAATATCAGATGGCATCAAACAAACAGGAGACAGGACAGACGCTGGTGATTCTGACGGGGCCGACGGCTGTGGGTAAGACCGCCCTGTCCATTGCCTTGGCGAAGGCGATTGGCGGCGAGATCGTCTCTGCCGACTCCATGCAGGTCTACCGTCATATGGATATCGGTTCTGCCAAGATCACGACGGAGGAGATGGCGGGCGTGCCGCATCATCTGATTGACGTGTTGGAGCCGACGGAGGCTTTTAATGTGGTGATCTTCCAAAAGCTTGCCAAGGAGGCAATGGCGGGGATCTATGAGCGCGGACACATCCCCATTCTGGTGGGAGGCACCGGTTTTTATATTCAGGCAGTGCTTTATGATATTGACTTTACTGAAAATGATGAAGATACTTCCCTGCGAAGAAAACTGGAAGCGTTTGCCGAACGAGAAGGGGTGGAAGCGCTTTATGAAAGATTGAAAGCTGTGGATCCCGCCGCCTGTGAGAGCATTCATGCTCACAATGTAAAGCGGGTCATCCGCGCCTTGGAGTTTTATGAAAAGACGGGACAGCCGATCTCTGCACACAATGAAGTGCAAAGACAAAATGTTTCGCCCTATCGGTTTGCTTACTTTGTCCTCAATGACCGCCGGGAGGAAATCTACAGCAGGATCGAATTGCGGGTAGAGCAGATGGTGGCGGCAGGATTGGTGGAAGAAGTGCAGCGGCTGAAAGAAATGGGCTGTACAAAAGACATGGTGTCCATGCAGGGACTTGGCTATAAGGAAATCCTGCGTTATCTGGAGGGAGAGCTTACGCTGGAGGAGGCAATTTACCTGATAAAGCGCGATACCAGGCACTTTGCCAAACGACAGCTGACCTGGTTTCGACGGGAAAAAGAGGTCATTTGGGTGGAGAAACCGCAAGTTGACCAAGCTGGTCAAAATGCGCTGGATAGAATGCAGGAAATCTTGCACGAAAAAGCGATCATCCTGTAAAGTTCTGGAAATCGGGATAAATACAGCGTTTTCCATAGGACTGCAGAAAGGCGCTGTCGAAATTACGATTTAATAGACCGTGTTATTTACCATAATTATTGTTATTTTTCGAAAAAATACAGGCAAAACACGAAAATCGAGGAAAAAATTTGACGGATACCATACTTTGAAACGCCTGAGAAAATGATGGTTTTTTCTGATGTTTTCGGGGAAAATCAGCAATGGGACACCACCTGCACGGACTTGCAGAGCTTTGCGTCTTCATCAAAAGCCCTGACAGGGGTAGAAAGGGAAAACGAAAAAATGATGGAGTTATCGAAACAATACGAACAATTTGGAATATCGGAGGCGGTATATCGCTTCGGGGAGGAGACCTTTGCTTCTTTGGCGCCGCGTTTTGCGCAGATCGATGAAAATGCGGAGTACAATCAGTTGAAAGTGATCCGCGCCATGCAGACGGCGGGCGTGAGCGAAGCCTGTCTGCTGGGAACCACGGGCTACGGTTACAACGATCTGGGACGGGATACGCTGGAAAAGGTCTATGCTGCCGTTTTTCGGACGGAGGACGCCCTGGTACGTCCGCAGATCACCTGCGGCACGCACGCGCTGGCGCTGGCGTTTTTAAGCAATCTGCGTCCGGGAGACGAATTGTTATCTCCTGTGGGGAAGCCCTACGACACGCTGGAGGAGGTCATCGGCATCCGTCCCTCCAGAGGGTCCCTTGCAGAGTACGGCATAACCTACAGGCAGGTGGACCTTCTGTCTGACGGCGGCTTTGACTATGAGGGCATCCGCGCGGCTATTGGCGAAAAAACAAAGCTTGTCACCATTCAACGTTCCAAGGGCTATCAGATCAGACCGACTCTGTCTGTGTCAAAGATCGGCGAGTTGATCTCCTTTGTCAAAAAAATAAAGCCCGATGTTCTGGTGATGGTGGACAATTGTTACGGCGAGTTTGTGGAGACCATCGAGCCGTCCGAGGTGGGGGCGGATATGGTGGTCGGTTCTTTGATCAAGAATCCCGGAGGCGGTCTGGCGCCCATCGGCGGCTATATTGCAGGGAAAAGCGAGTGCGTGGAGAATGCGGCTTGCCGCCTGACCTCACCTGGGCTTGCCAAGGAAGTCGGCGCATCGCTGGGCGTTCTTTCCGCTTTCTATCAGGGGCTTTTCCTGGCGCCTACGGTGACGGCTGCTGCCTTAAAAGGGGCGATCTTTGCAGCGAATCTTTACGAGAAGATGGGTTTTGCCGTGATACCAGACGGCACGGAGAGCCGCCACGATATCATTCAGGCCGTGACTCTTGGTTCGCCGGAAGGGGTCTGCGCTTTCTGCGAGGGCATTCAGGCGTCGGCTCCGGTGGACAGTTTCGTGAAGCCTGAGCCTTGGGATATGCCAGGGTACGACTCCAAAGTTATCATGGCGGCAGGCGCCTTTGTTTCGGGTTCCTCTATTGAGCTTTCGGCGGACGGACCGATCGCACCGCCCTATGCGGTCTATTTCCAGGGCGGGCTCACCTTTCCCCACGCGAAGCTGGGCATCCTAAAGAGCGTACAGAATCTGGTCGATCGTGGAATCTGTAAGCTGTTGTAAAAAAATCCCTTTTTTTGTGTACATCAATATCCGATTGTGTTAAAATGGGCCTTGGAGAAAGGAGATCGTACTTAATTATGCGTAAGAATGGTTGGGTCTGCGTCCTGCTGATCATGGCAGGAATCGTGATCGGCGGTTTTATCGGAAGCCTATTTCCCTCCACCTGGCTGAATTATGGGCAGTCCTTTGGCTTAACACAGCCTCTGGTGCTGGATCTGGGGATCTTAAGCGTCACGTTCGGTCTGTCGATCAGGCTCACGATAGCAGGCATTATTGGGATCGCATTGGCGATCGTCATATATCGTCTGATTTAGTCACAAACGCTTTTGGAGAGAAGCTGTCGGGAAAGAGACTGCATGAAATCAGGCAAGTGTGTGAACAATGATTATTACAGGCTGCAGGACCTCCCCTACGAGAGGTTTGCGGCGTTGGGAGCTGAAAATCTGACAGACGCGGAGCTTTTGGCTATTTTGCTGCGGACGGGGACAAAAGGTCTGTGTGCAAAAGCGCTGGGAGAACGGGTGCTTGCGGAAACAGCCCGCTACGGGAACGGCCTTCTCGGGCTTTATCACATTCCGGAAACGGAACTTCGACGGATCGAAGGCATTGGCAGTGTAAAAGCGGTCCAGTTAAAGGCAATTGCCGAATGCGCAAGGCGGATGGCAAGGACGAAGGCAAAGGGTGGTCTTAGCTTTCGTGATGCTTACTCGGTAGCGGACTATTATATGGAGCTGTTCCGACATGAGAATGTGGAGCATATCCGAATCCTGCTTTTGGATTCGGCACTGCATCTGATCGGGGAGGAGATCCTCTCTAAGGGTACGGTGAATGCTTCCCTGCTGTCGCCGCGAGAGGTCTATGCCTACGCTTTTCGTGGTGGTGCGGCGAATATCATGCTGCTGCACAATCATCCGGGCGGGGATCCTGTCCCCAGCGAGAGTGATATTAAGATCACGGAGCGGATCGGGCGCGTAGGTATTATGGCGGATATTCCGCTTTTGGATCATATCATCCTTGGTGATAACTGTTATTTCAGTTTTCGGGAAAGTAAATTACTGACAGAGGTATCCTGTTTTGATGGGGAAGTAAAGGGGCAGTAAAAGAGAGAAAGAGGGGTAAATCTACCTTGGCAAACAACGCATTTGGAATCGACTTGGGCACCAGTAACATTAAAATCTACAACCGTGCGGACGATGATGTCTTTGTGGAAAAAAACATGATCGCCATCGAGAACAAAAGAACGCTTTTTGCATACGGAGACGCGGCGTTTGAGATGTATGAGAAGGCGCCGGGTAACATCAGTATTACCTATCCGCTGAGCAACGGCGTGATTGCGGATATCCAAAACATGGAGACATTGGTAAAGTATTTTTTGAATGGCATGATGAGAAATAACATTCGTCCTGCCGATTATTACATTGCCGTTCCCTGGGATGTGACGGAAGTGGAAAAGCGCGCTTTCAAAGATTTGATCAAGGAATCAAACGTCAAGGCGAGAAGGGTCATGATGGTGGATAAAGCGGTCGCTGACGGCTTGGGACTGGGGATTGACGTCAAAAATTCGCAGGGCGTTATCGTGGTGAATGTCGGGTTTGATACCACGGAGATATCTATCCTTTCGCTGGGAGGCATCGTTTTGAGCCGCCTGATCAAAGTGGGCGGCAGAAAATTTGATGAGGCGATCAAGGCAGCGATCAGAAGGGAATACAGTCTCATCATCGGCGGCAAGACGGCGGAGGTGGTAAAAACCTCGCTGCTTGAGTTGGAACGTGAGCGCGAGGGAGCGCTTGTCTATGGACGCGACATCGTGACGGGGCTTCCCGTGGAGAGAGAGATTCCCACAGCGCTTGTGGATGAATGCCTTGTGGAGCATTTTAATTCCATCATAGATAATATCAAGGTGATTTTGGAGCGCACGCCGCCGGAACTGGCAGCGGACATCTACCGTCACGGAATCTATTTGACAGGAGGCGCTTCTCAGGTGAGCAAGTTTGCTCAGCTGATGAGCAAAGGCACCGGGCTTCAGGTGAATGTTTCCGAGAACCCGGTAACAAGCGTGGCGCTGGGCCTTGCCAGGATCATCAAGGACGATAATTATAAAACGGTAGCTTATGCCATAGAAGGAATGAGTAAATGAGTCCAATCGTCAGGAAAAAAGGAGAAAAATTTACGTTACCCGGTAAATATCTCCTTTTTATTTTAACAATCCTTTGCACAGCTTTGGTATTGCTGACATTTAACACGAAAATATTCAGCGGTCCGTTGTCAGCGGTAGCAGGCTATATCGTGGTTCCCTTCGAGGAGGGGATCAGTGTGGTTGGCAGCTGGCTCGCGGGACGTTCTGAGGAGCTTGTGCAGATCAGAGAGCTGATCGCCAGAAACGAAGAACTGGAAAGACAGGTGGCTGAGCTCACGATCGAGAACACCAGGCTCCAGCAGGATCGCTATGAGTTGACAAATCTGCGGGAGCTCTACAGTCTGGATGCGCAGTATGACGAGTACGAGAAGACGGGCGCGCGCATTATTGCCAGAGACTCCGGCAACTGGTTCCACGCCTTTGTGATCAATAAGGGCGCCATGGACGGCATTGCCGTCGATATGAATGTGATGGCAGGAAGCGGACTGGTGGGACGTGTGGTTGACGTGGGACCGAATTGGGCAAAAGTAAAGTCCATTATTGCGGATGATTCCAACGTAAGCGCCATGGTGCTCTCCAGTGCTGACCGCATGATCGTATCGGGGAACCTGAAACTCTATGCTTCCGGCGTGATTGAGTTTGGTCAGCTTGTGGACAGTAAAAATGTGGTGGTGGAAGGAGACAAGGTCGTCACCTCCGATATCAGCGACAAGTATCTGCCGGGTATTTTGATCGGTTACATCAATACCATCTCGCCGGATGCCAATAATCTGACAAAATCGGGTCACATTACACCAGCTGTTGACTTTGAGCATCTGGAGGAGGTGCTTGTGATCAAGCAGCTCAAGCAGACCATCCCGGAGTAGGCATATTCTTCGTAGAGTGGAGATTCTATATGAAACGTGTTCTTGTTACTGCATTATTGATTTTCATATGTTTCCTGCTGCAGTGTACGGTATTCCGTGCATTGGCGTTTGGCGGCGTGGTGCCGAATCTGCTGATTGTGCTGACGGCTTCTTTCGGCTTTATGAGGGGAGAGAAGACGGGATTGGTGATCGGTTTTTTCAGCGGGCTTCTGGTTGATATTTTTTTTGCCAGTGTGATCGGCTTCTATGCGCTGTTATATATGTATATCGGCTATATGAACGGGAAATTTGCGGCGATTTTTTATCCCCAGGACATCAAGCTGCCTGTTGCGCTGATTCTGTGCAGTGATTTTCTGTATGGGATCGGTTGTTATGTGATATTGTTCCTGCTGCGTGGACGCTTTGAATTTACATATTATGTATTGCACGTGATCCTGCCGGAGATCGTGTACACCATTGCGGTCACTCTGCTTTTATACCCGCTCATCCTCTGGATCAATACGGGGCTTGAGCGAAACGAAGTGAGGAGCGGAAAAAAGTTTGTTTGAGGAGTTTTTAGAGCGATTTAAAGAAAATTTCATGAATATGGTCACTTCACGCCTGATCGTCCTGCTGCTCGTGATTCTTGGCATGGGAGGATATCTGATTTCCGTGATCTTTCATCTGCAGATCGTAAAGGGAGAGGAGTATTACAATAACTTTCAGCTCAAGATCACCAAAAAGAGGACGCTGCCGGCAACAAGAGGCAATATTCTTGATCGAAATGGAAATCTTTTGGCGTACAATGAGCTGGCTTATGCGGTTACCATTGAGGATGTGTATGAGTCGGGAAGACGAAAAAATGCCATGCTGAATGATACAATCCGTCGTCTGATCGCGATGATTGAGGAAAATGGCGACCAGGTGATCCATGACTTTCATATCGAGATGGACAAAAACGGGGAGTACTGCTATAACGTGGAAGGGACACAGCTTCTGCGCTTTCTGGCGGATGTTTACGGGTATGCCTCCATCGATGATATGAAAGAGAAGTACAAGAGCGCTACCCCTGACGAAGTGATCACTTATCTTTGCAGCACCGCCCGATACGGAATTGGAGATTATACGGATGATAAGGATTCCGACAGTTTTGTGGAGGGACTTGGTTTCACAAAAGAGGAAGTCTTAAAGATCCTCACCATCCGTTATGCCATGAGTGCCAACAGTTATCAGCGTTACATTGCTACTACGGTAGCCGAGAACGTTTCGCCGGAGACAGTGGCTGTCATTATGGAGAACGAAGACAGTTTAGATGGGGTATCCATTGCGGAAGGAACCATTCGCAAATATAATGAAAGCATTTATTTTGCTCAGATCATCGGCTATACGGGGCGCGTGGATCAGGAAGAACTAAAGACGCTGCAGGAACAGAATCCGGATTATGATTTGAATGACACTGTAGGAAAGTCTGGCATTGAAGCATCCATGGAGATGGAGTTGCAAGGGAAAAAGGGTTCCGAAACGGTGCACGTGGATAATATGGGTAAGGTGGTAGAAACCAGTGATTTGGTGGAACCGTCCGCGGGGAACGATATTACGTTAACGATAGACGCGGAATTACAAAAGGCTTGTTATCATATCCTGGAATCCAAATTGGCCAGTATACTGCTTGCTAAGATTCAAAACATCAAGGAATACACGCCTCCGGAAGGCGGCAGCGGCGGGGATATCCCCATACCGATCTATGACGTGTACTATGCCTGCATCAACAATAATGTGATCGATACTTCCCATTTTACCTCAAAATATGCGGGTGATACGGAAATGGCCGTTCGAGCGGCGTATTTGGATAAAAAAGCACGGGTATTTGCCACACTGGAGGACGAGCTTATGACCTCCTACAACCCCTACAATGTGCTGACGGAGGAATATCAAGTTTACGAGAGTTATTTTGTTTCCACCCTCTATGACCGGAACATTCTCATGAAGGATGTGGTGGATAAGAATGATGCCACCTATATTGCGTGGACAAAGGACGAAGAAATCAGTTTGAACGAGTTCTTAAATTATGCCATTGCGCAGAATTGGGTCAATGTTGCCAAACTTTCGATTGATTCCCGATATTCTGATTCGGTAGAGATTTATCATAAAATTCTGGAATACACATTCGATGTACTTGATAAGGATGTGGACTTCGATAAGAAAATCTACCGTTATATGATTCTCAATGATGAGATCACGGGGCGGCAGATCTGCGAACTTTTGATGGAACAACATATCGTGGATCCTCCGGAGGAGGAGATAGCCCGCTTTAGGGCGGGCGAGCTTACGCCGTACGTCTTTTTTCGAAATCGTATCGAGCAGCTGGACTTAACGCCGGCACAGCTTGCCATTGACCCGTATTCCGGCTCTATCGTTGTCACGGATGTGAATACGGGGGATGTGCGTGCCATATCCTCTTATCCAAGCTATGACAACAACAGGATGGCAAACGGTGTGGATGCCGCTTATTTTGCAAGCCTGAGAAATGATCTGTCCAGCCCGATGCTTAACTATGCGACTCAGCAGCGGACGGCGCCCGGATCTACCTTTAAGCCGATTTCGGCGACGGCGGGGCTTTTGGAGGGGGTCATCACGACCACGGATACCATTACCTGTGTAGGGCTTTTCGATAAGGTGCCGATACCGCCCAGTTGTTGGAACAAAAACGGACATGGCTCCTTAAATGTAACGGGGGGACTGCGGCATTCCTGTAACTGGTTTTTCTATGAGGTGGGATACCGTCTGGCGACAGTGGGAGATACCTATAACGACAGCGTAGGCTTGCAGAAACTGGCCAAATATGCGGATATGTACGGCCTTTCGGAGACATCCGGCATCGAGATCGAGGAGTATGCACCGGGGGTATCCGACTTGGATGCAGTGCGTTCCGCCATCGGTCACGGTACGAACAACTACACGACGGCAGGCCTTGCGCGATACGTTACAACCGTTGCCAACAGCGGGACGTGTTATAATTTAACCTTAGTGGACAAGGTGGAAGATCAAAACGGCGATTTGATCCGGGAAAATGCGGCGGCTGTCAGAAACCGCATTGATATGGATCCGGCTTACTGGAATGCCATTCATGCGGGGATGCGCCAGGTGGTGGAGAATAAGTCCTACTTTGCGGATCTGGATGTAAACGTGGCCGGCAAAACCGGTACGGCGCAGGAGAGCAGGAACCGCCCCAACCATGCGCTCTTTATCAGCTACGCGCCCTATGAAGATCCGGAAATTTCGGTGACGGTGCGTGTGGCAAACGGCTATACTTCCGACTATGCGGCGCAGATTGCCAAAGATGTGTACGAATATTACTACGGACTCAAAGATGAAAGTGAAATCATCACCGGTACGGCGGGCACCCTGGAAGGCGGTGCGATCAATGCAGACTAATGGGTACGGAGTAAGAAGTGAGGTAAGAATATGAAAAACGCAGTCATTATCAAGAGTTTTCCAAACGGTCTTTCCATCTTTTTAGACAGCGAGATCGCTTTTTCACAGCTGATCGAGGAAATCGCCATGAAGTTTCGGGAATCCTCCAATTTCTTTAAGGATGCCAGTATGGTGCTTTCCTTTGAAGGGCGGGAGCTCTCCGAGCTGGAAGAACGGCAGATCATAGATACCATATCGGCTAATTCCAGACTGAACATCGTCTGCATCATGGGCAAGGACCCGGAGACGGACAAGACCTTCGTCCGCGCTCTGCAGAAGCTTTCTTTTCATCAGGAATCGATGGAAAATGCCGGGCAGTTCTATAAAGGGACGTTAAAGGACGGTCAGATCCTGGAGACGGAGAACAGTATCATTGTACTGGGGGATGTTTACCCGGGTGCCTGCATCATATCAAGCAAGGATATTGTGGTGCTGGGCGGTCTATATGGACAAGCCTATGCAGGCGGGAACGGTGAGGAAGGTCATTTTGTGGTAGCGCTTGAAATGTCGCCGGAAAAGCTTAAAATCGGCGATTTCAAATACAAAACTTCAGAAAAACAGAGCAAGTGGTCGATCAAACCCAAGATCCTGCCCAAAATTGCTTATGTAAAGGACGCCAGAGTGATCATAGAGCCGATTACCAAAGAATTACTAAATGATTTACCGGTGTAAATTATTTGGTAGACGATAACAATTCATGAATGGAGGCATTGCGATGAGTGAAGTGATTGTCGTCACATCAGGGAAAGGCGGGGTGGGCAAGACCACCACCTCAGCAAACGTTGGAACGGGTCTGGCAGCTATGGGCAAGAAGGTGATCCTGATCGATACGGATATCGGCCTGAGAAATCTCGATGTCGTCATGGGGCTTGAAAACAGGATCGTCTACAATCTGGTGGATGTGGTGGAGGGAAACTGCCGTATCAAACAGGCGATCATTCGGGACAAGCGATATCCGACCCTGTTTCTTTTGCCGTCTGCTCAGACAAAGGATAAGAGCGCAGTCAATCCTTCTCAGATGGTGCGTATGATCAGCCATTTGCGGGATCAGTTCGACTATATCATCCTGGATTGTCCCGCAGGGATCGAACAGGGCTTTCAGAATGCCATTGCGGGCGCAGACAGGGCGCTTGTCGTGACAACTCCGGAGGTTTCGGCGATTCGGGATGCAGACAGGATCATCGGCCTTTTGGAAGCCAATGAGATACATAGGATGGATCTGATCATCAACCGGATCCGACAGGATATGATCAGACGAGGCGACATGATGTCGTCGGAAGACGTGGTGGATATCCTGTCCCTGCCGCTGATTGGCAGAGTGCCTGACGATGAGAATGTGGTGATAGCCACAAATCAGGGAGAGCCGCTGGTGGGCAGTAATACGCTGGCGGGAAAGGCATACCAGAATATCTGTTACCGATTGCTCGGAGAGGAAGTCCCCTTCATGGACTTTGAGAAGGGCGTTTCGTTTTGGGCTAAAGTATCGGGTATTTTCCATAAAGGTTAGGGGGGATCAGAGTGTTTAAGAATCTGTTAAGACGGAAAAGCTCCAGACAAATAGCCAAAGACAGGCTAAAGATACTGCTTATTTCGGATCGTGTCAATTGTTCCCAGGAGATGATGGAGATGATCAAAAATGACATTGCCAAGGTAATATCCAAATACATGAAGATAGACGCTCAGAGCATGGAGATCCAGATTACACAGACAAACGGCAAGGGGCATGGGATCAAGAATCCGACTCTCTATGCAAATATACCGATCCTTGACTTGAAACAGTAACAGATTGAGTGCGGCTCAGTCTTGAGGCCTGCCTGCGGCGGCCTCGGTAGGAGAAAAAGAGGAATGTTAAAGCACTATCACATCAGGGACTATGACTTCAAATTGATCATTTTGGTGGTGGCGATCACCGCCATTGGCGTTTTAGCCATCGGCAGCGCCAAGGAATCTTTACAGAGCAGGCAGCTTGCGGGGGCGGTGTTTGGATTCTTTTTGATGCTGGTCATTTCCCTGTTTGATTATACGGTGATCCTGAAATTTTATTGGCTCATGTATGCGGTCAATCTGGTCCTTCTCTGGCTGGTGTGGACCATCGGCACGGAACGAGGCGGCGCCCAGAGATGGTTGAATCTCTTTGGCATCCAGTTTCAGCCCTCGGAGACGGCCAAGATCCTGCTGATTTTATTTTATGCACAGTTCATCATGAAACATAAGGATGAGATGGGGAAATTTAAAATCGTCGGCAGCTGTGTGATCCTTTTTCTGCCTTCGCTTTATCTAATTTTGGAGCAGCCGGATATGTCGACCAGCATCATGGTGGCGATTTTGTTCTGCGCGGTGATGTTTGTGGGCGGTGTGAGCTGGAAATATGTGATCTTATTTATTTCCGTGGCGGTTCCGGCCTTTGTCATCCTTTTGACCCTGATCCTGCAGCCGGAGCAGAAGATCATCAACGATTTTCAGCAGAGGCGTATCTTGGCATTTCTGTATCCGGAGGAATATGAAACCACCGAGGCGTACCAGCAGACCAATTCCGTGATGGCCATCGGTTCGGGGATGCTCTACGGCAAGGGTTATAACACCAATGAGATCAGTTCCGTAAAGAACGGCAATTTCATTGCGGAGGTGGAAACGGACTTTATCTATGCGGTTGTCGGAGAAGAATTTGGTTTCATTGGCGGCTGTACCGTAATTGTGTTATTGATTTTAATCTCATTTGAATGTATTATGGTAGCTAGGAAGGCAAAAGATTTGGCTGGAACGATCATTGCGGGAGGGGTGGCTGCCTGGATTGGATTTCAGGGAATGTTAAACATTGCAGTTGCCACCTTTGCAAGCCCGAATACGGGGATTCCGCTTCCGTTTGTCAGTTACGGACTCACCTCGCTTGTGAGTCTGTATATCGGGATCGGGTTTGTAATGAACGTGCGGCTTCAGTGTAAAAACGACAGGGGTGTTGGCAAATGAATATTGCGTTGATTGCACATGATGCAAAGAAAAAACTGATGCAGAATTTCTGCATTGCTTACAGAGGTATCTTGAGTAAAAACGAGCTTTATGCAACGGGAACGACGGGGCGCCTGATCGAGGAAGTGACGAATCTGTCCATCCATAAGTATCTGGCGGGTCATCTGGGCGGTGCGCAGCAGATTGGCGCACAGATCGAGCATAACCAGATCGATCTGGTGATCTTTCTGCGGGATCCCCTGTATCCTAAGTCCCATGAGCCGGATGTCAATAATGTAGTCATGCTCTGTGACAGACATAATATTCCGCTGGCTACGAATCTGGCGTCCGCAGAGCTGTTGATTAAATCACTGGACAGAGGAGACCTTGAGTGGCGTGAAATGTACAAGTAACGAATCGGGCAGAGCCCGGTTGCGGGGGCTGCCTTTTGCAGCCTCAACGAAAATGTGGCGTATCCTTGCCTTTATGGCTGCTGTGTCTCTTACGCTCACGGGCTGCGGAAGCACGAAGTTTGATATGCCTTACGAACAGCAGGGAAGCGTCAGCAGCTACCAGCTTATCAACATTGCAAACAGAGAGACACTGGAGCCTTTCGCGAAAGATTTGTGCGTGGCCTCCGGGGAGGTGACGGCAGAAGGTGTGGATCTGTCCCATGTGGCGGCGGCAGCCCTCTTTGACACGAAGAATCTGGAGACGCTTTACGCAAAGAATGTGAACAATCAGCTGCATCCGGCAAGCCTCACCAAGGTGATGACGGCGCTGGTAGCGTTAAAGCACGGTTCTCCTGATGATATCTATACCGCTTCAGAAAATGTGCTGGTCACGGAATCCGGCGCGGTGCTTTGCGGCTTAAAGCCGGGGGATAAGATGACCCTTGATCAGGCAGTGCATATTCTGCTCCTTTATTCGGCAAACGATGTGGCGATTTTGATTGCGGAGGGGATATCCGGTTCCGTGGAAGCCTTTGTGGAACTGATGAATCAGGAGGCAAAGGCGATCGGCGCCACCAACTGTAATTTTATGAACCCAAATGGTCTGACAGAGGACGGGCATTATGTGACGGCGTATGATCTCTATTTGATTTTTCAGGAAGCCTTAAAATACGAGCTTTTCAGCCAAATCATACAGATGACCTCCTACAGCACTGTGTACATGGCGGCAGACGGGACGGAAAAATCATTGGAACTGGAGACGACAAATCTCTTTTTACGGGGGACGTATGAGGAACCTGCAAACGTGACGGTAGTGGGCGGCAAGACAGGAACGACCAATGCGGCGGGGCACTGTTTGCTCCTGCTTTCCAGAAGCAGCAACGGGACGCCCTACATTTCTGTGATCTTAAAGGATGAGTCCAGGGAAAGGTTGTATGAAGACATGGGTGGTTTGCTCGGAATCATCAAATAAGGGAGTTGTTTTTTTAGGAGTTTTCCTGTATAATTGAGAAAGGGAATTTTAATATTTTTACACTAGGAGGGTATCGACATGGTTCAGTTTATTGTAGGTAAAGAGGGAAAGGGCAAGACCAAACATTTATTGGATAAAGTGAATATGGAGATCAAGGACGCGCAGGGCAATGTCGTGTATCTGGACAAGAGTACGAAACATATGTTTGAGTTAAATAATAAGATCCGACTCATCGACGTGCCGGAATATCTGGTGACGGACAGTGATGAATTTATCGGCTTTATCTGCGGGATCATTTCTCAGGATCACGATCTGCAGAAAATGTACTTTGACAGCTTTTTGAAGATCGCCTGCATGAAGGAGGACGAGCTGGAACAGATCGTGGCGAAGATCGAAAAGATCAGCGAAAAGTTTCACGTGGATTTTGTGATCAGTTTATCCCGTGATGAGAGCGAACTTCCCGAGAGCATTCGTAAAAATGTTATTGTATCCCTCTAAAGTGTACATAAAAGAATCCATATAGATAATTCCATAAAACCTCGGAAGACTTATTCCGGGGTTTTATTCTTATCTGTTAACAATCTGTTTTAAAAAGCAATGTATTTATGATTAGGAGCGCACCGTGGCAGAAAATCGTAATAATATCAGAAAATACAGAAGACCTCTTAACTTAAACATTGGCATGATGGTTTTTTTCGTGATCCTGGTCTATGTGGTAATCTGTGTATTTATGTACTTTAGAACAGACCACGTCGTGCGCTACAGTGTACAGGAAGGCTCTCTGACTTCTAACAGTATCTATCGGGGTATCGCTCTCAGACAGGAGGAGATCGTGACCGGTCAGGATGCCGGATATGTCAATTATTTTGCCAGAGAGGGCGAACGTACAGCAGTGGGTGATCTGATCTATACCGTGGACGAAACAGGACGCTTGTCAGATTACATCAAAGCTGGCGCAAACGGGGAAAATTCTCTCTCGGACAGTGATCTGGCCGCGCTCAAAACGGATATCACTGCTTTTATGCACGGATTTGACAGGAAACGTTTTGACGAGGTATACAGTTTTCGTCACAATATGGAGAGTATGGCAGTCAAGCTGGCCAATTACAATATCCTTGAGAATGCCGATGCCTTAAACGACGCCTCGAGCACAACGCTCATCAACTATCGATATGCCGGAAAGAGCGGAATCGTGCTTTATTCCATGGACGGTTACGAGGAACTTACGCTGGAGGACATGACGAAGGAACTTTTTGACGAGGAGGCATATGAGCGTAATTATTTGGTGAACAACAGTTTGGTTGCCGCAGGAGATCCGGTGTACAAGCTTTCCATGTCGGAGGATTGGTCTATCATCATTCCGGTGGAAAAAGCCCTGGCGGATGATCTTATGGAAAAGGAATATGTGGAGGTGCGGTTTCTAAAAAATCAGTATACGGCCTGGGGACAGGTGAGCTGTTACACGAACGAAGCGGGAGACACTTTCGTGGCTTTGACCTTTACCAATTCCATGATCACTTTTTGTACAGAGCGGTTTATCGACATAGAACTTTTATTGGAGGAGGAAAAAGGATTAAAGATCCCGAATTCCGCCATCGTGAAAAAGGAGTTTTTCATCGTACCTAAAGCCTATGTGACAAGAGGCGGTGTAAACGGTGGGGACGGTGTACTGCTTGAGACCTATACGGACGAAGGTACAGCCACCACACAGTTTGTGGAGACGGAGATCTACGAGGAGACAGAAACGGAATATTATCTGGATAACACGGTACTCAGGCGAAACAGTTACATCGTCATGCCGGAGACGGGAGAGAAATATGCCATCGGCAAGACCGGTACGTTGGAGGGTGTTTATAATATCAATAAAGGGTATGCAGATTTCAAGCAGATCAGTGTATTGTATCAGAATGAGGAGTATTCCGTGGTGAAGTCCAATACGGTTTACGGGCTGAATGTGTATGATTATATTGTATTGGATGCACAGACGGTGAACGATAATGAATTTATATACGAGTGAATCGAGTGATTGAACGTGACCGTTCAATCAGGAGGATGCCTTAGCATCCTGCGCAAATATGAGGGAAATAAAATGTCGGAAATCAAGGGAAATTTGGAGAATGTACGGGAACGCATAGCGGAGATCTGCGAAAAGAGCGGGCGGGCGGCAGCGGATGTGAAGTTGATCGCGGTGAGTAAAACGAAGCCGCTGCCTGATTTAGAGGAGGCGTACGCCTGTGGCTGTCGGGATTTTGGAGAGAATAAGGTACAGGAGTTGGTGGAGAAATACGAAGCTTTGCCGAAAGATATCCGCTGGCACATGATCGGGCACCTTCAGCGCAATAAGGTAAAATATATCGTGGATAAGGTCTTTTTGATCCACAGCGTCGATTCCCTGCGACTGGTGCAGGAAATCGAGAAGGAGGCGGCGAAGCACGAAAGGACGGTAAATATCCTGATAGAAGTCAATGTAGCAGGGGAGGAGAGCAAGTTTGGAGTAACGCCTGAGAGTGTTTTGGAACTGGTAAAAGAGATTGCCCAAATGCCGCATATACGGGTAAGAGGCTTGATGACCATAGCACCATATGTAGAGGATGCGGAAGAAAATAGACCATATTTTGAAAAAATAAAAAAAATTTATGTTGACATAATACATAAAAACATTGATAATGTTTTTATGGAGGAACTTTCGATGGGTATGACCGGGGACTACGAAGTCGCGATTTCAGAGGGCGCGACCTACATCAGAGTCGGAACGGGCATCTTTGGAGAAAGAAATTACGGGAGTATTTAGTATACATAACGTGCGCGTATAAGCAGAGTCAGAAAACGTTATAGACAGAACGTGTGCTTGCACACAGGACTGGCTGTAACGGTTTCTGACGAGCAACGCGAATGAGAAATGCGAAGCATTTCGAATCTGCTTATATGTTACAGAAAAGTTAAGCAAATTCAGTATGGAGGATGTTACAGATGGGTGTTATGGACAAGTTTATCAGCGCCATGAAACTGAGCGAGGAAGAGGACGACGGATACTACGATGACGATTTTTATGATGAAGATCCGATGCCTGCGAGAAAACCAACGATAAAGGAGAATGACGCTGCGGAGGAGGACAAGGTCAGAAAGCTTACGCCCAAGGTGACGCCGCTTCGTCAGACAAAAAAAATGGGCGGTGGCATGGAAGTCTGCGTAATCAAACCCACCACCGTAGAAGATGCCAGAGAAATCACAGAAACGCTTTTGGCTAACAGGACGGTAGTCTTGAATCTGGAGGGGCTTGATGTTGATATTGCCCAGCGCATCATCGATTTTACTTCCGGTTCCTGCTTTGCGATTTCCGGCAATTTACAAAAGATATCACACTACATTTTTATTATTACACCGGCAAGCGTGGATATTTCCGGAGATTTTCAGGATATCCTGTCAGGATCTTTTGATGTGCCGATTGACAACGGCTTCTAAAGAAACCTTGCTTGTTCAGAAAAAAAGAAATCGGGTGCCTAACGCACTCGATTTTTCTTGACATCCGAATGACGATTTTGGGAGGAACAATATGGCGAATCGAATGACAATCAACTATGAGAAGAAACCCTGTTATGACATTGTATTTACGGAAGATTTTGCGCTCCTTGCGGATGAGCTTGCCGATTTGGGGATTGAGGAGCGAAAACTCGCTATCATATGTGATACCAATACGGAACGCCTTTTTGCAGACGAAGTATCGTCTCTGCTTACAGTGCATTGTAAAAAGTTGATCGTGCACGCCTTTCCTGCCGGGGAGGAGAGTAAGACCCTGGATACGGTGCGGGAAATCTATCGGCATCTGATCGAGGAGAAATTTGACAGAAAGGATCTTCTCATTGCCCTCGGCGGTGGCGTGGTGGGCGATATCACGGGTTTTGCGGCGGCGACCTACCTGCGGGGCGTGGATTTTGTACAAATTCCCACCACGCTGATCGCACAGTCGGACAGCAGCATTGGCGGTAAGACAGGCGTGGATTTTGACGGTTACAAAAATATGGTAGGCGCTTTTAACATGCCCAGGCTGGTTTATATGAATGTCGGCGCCTTAAAGGAACTGGACGACAGGCAGTTTTATGCGGGCTTTGCCGAGGTGATGAAGCATGGACTGATCAAGGATGCCTTGTATTATGAGTGGCTCCTCGATCATATGTATGAGATTCATGACCGGGATATGGGTACGCTTATGGAAATGGTGGAACGAAGCTGCGGGATTAAGAAGCTGGTGGTGGAAAAGGATCCCACTGAGAAAGGCGACAGGGCGCTCTTGAATTTTGGACATACGATTGGCCACGCCATTGAAAAGGCTAGGAATTTTGCGCTGATGCACGGGGAATGTATCGCTCTTGGCATGGTAGCGGCGGCGTTTATCTCCTGGAAGCGCGGAAATCTTTCCATGGAAGAATATTACGAGGTGCGGGATATGTTCGTGCCGTTCAACCTGCCGATCAGCATAGAGGATATCGATCCGCAGGAGATTCTTTCATTGACCAAGTCGGACAAAAAGATGGATGGCGGACAGATCAAATTTGTACTCTTAAAGAAAGTCGGCAAAGCAGTGATCGACAGGAGCGTTACCGACGAGGAGCTCCTTGCGGCGATAGGAGAGATCCTGTTTACGGATGAGGATGCAAAACAATGAGCCTAAAGAAAAAACTGTTTCTCTTGCTTGATATGTTGATGATCACGGCCCTGATCATTTTTGATCAATATACTAAAAGACAGGCGGTGATCTATTTGAAAGATAAACCGGCTTATAATCTGATCAACGGGATTTTGGAGCTGAATTATCTGGAGAATCAGGGCGCGGCCTTTGGCATGCTCCCGAACCAGAAAGTGTTTTTTGTCTTTGTGGCTGTGGTCATTTTGTGCGTAGCGAATTATGTGCTCTTAAAGGTGCCTGACCATAAGAAATATACGATCCTGCATTTTTTACTTAGTCTGATCGTTGCGGGCTGTATCGGCAATATGATTGATCGTGTGCGCTATGATTACGTGGTAGACTTTATCTATTTTGTGCGGATCAATTTCCCGATTTTCAATGTGGCAGACATCTATGCGACAGTCTCTGCGGTAATACTGATTTTTCTGCTCCTGTTTGTCTATCGGGAGAAGGATCTGAGCTTTATCAGCTTTAAGCAGAAACGATATCGGGAACTCAAATAACAACGCTTGGAAAGAAGTATTCTCTGCAGTTGGGGGATCAGATGAACCAATTTAGCTATCAGATCGGGGTGGGAGAGGACGAGGAGCGGCTTGATGTATGGCTGGTGGCTGCAGTTTCCGGGCTTTCCCGCTCCTATATTCAAAAGTGCATTAGAGACGGACAGGTATCCGTCAATGAAAAACCAGCAAAAGCCGGCTATCGGCTGAGGGTCGACGACGAGGTCTCTTTTTTGATTCCGGAGGCGGTGGAACCCGAGGTCGCGGCGGAGGATATCCCGCTGTCCGTTCTTTATGAAGATGAGGATGTGCTGGTGGTGGATAAGCCAAAGGGCATGGTGGTGCATCCTGCGCCCGGACACTTGAACGGTACGCTGGTAAATGCGGTGCTCTGGCATTGTAAAGGGCAGCTTTCGGGCATCAATGGGGTCCTGCGACCTGGTATTGTTCACCGTATCGACAGGGACACCACAGGATCTTTGATCGTTTGTAAGAACGATCAGGCGCACAGGAAAATTGCGGCCCAGCTCAAAGAACATTCCCTCAATCGCACCTATCGTGCAATCGTGCATGGTGTTTTAGAGGATGAGGAGGGCACGGTAGACGCACCCATCGGCAGAGATGAACGCGACAGGAAGCGGATGGCGGTCAATGAAAAGAATGGAAAGGCGGCCGTCACACACTATCAGGTATTAAAAAGATTTCGAGACTACACTTATATAGAATGCCGCTTGGAAACAGGACGCACGCACCAGATCAGGGTTCATATGACTTCCATCGGCCATCCTTTGCTGGGAGATGAGGTCTACGGGGCGAGAAAGACGCCTTTTTATCTGGAAGGACAAACATTGCATGCGCATAAGCTGGGCTTTCTCCATCCGGGGAGCGGGGCATATGTAGAGGTGGAGGCACCCTTGCCTGCGTATTTTGAGCATCTGCTGGAAATCCTCTAAAGGGATGCGCTGAAACGGTCTGTCTGGGGCAAAATAAAATATCTTGTAAATAAAAGGATAAGATGATACTATATATAGTATGGGATTTGGAAAAACTGAGGGAATATGAAAGATTCAAGAAAAGAAATCATAGATATTTTATTGAAAAGCTATCAGGCTTACTATGACATCACGGATTATGAGACTTCCAGAGAGCCTTTGCGGGCTCTTTGTGAATATTATGAACATGCCGAGAAGTACATGGTCTCCAAAAAGGTATCGCTCTGGGCTGCGGACAGTGAGGAATTTATCTATCTTTTTGACGTTTCGCATCTGACTTTGGAAGTATTTGAGCAGTGCAGGAAAGAAGCCTTTGAGGACGGCATGTCCCGTCTTAACATCGGGCCGGGACATATGTATTCATATATCACCCCCATTATCGTTTGTGATATCTGCGATGAGGAGGCGGCAAAGGCCTTAAAAAAGTGTCACATTTACAAAAGTTTTCATTTTTCACTGCACGGCTGGATGGATTTTCACATGGCGGCGGTCATCAGGGATACTGACCGTATCATAAGCAACCGCGCCGGCCGCACGACGGCGAAAATTTTGAAAAAGGTATTATATACCAAAAAATAAGAAGGAGGGAGTATTTGTATGAATTCATTGTTACTGTTAATCATCTGTATCGCAGTACTCGTTTTGGGTTACATATTTTACGGCGGGTGGCTGTGCAAACAATGGGGCGTCGGCGACAGCAAGAAGGCTACGCCCGCTCATGAGATGGAAGACGGTGTTGACTATGTACCGGCCAAGGCGCCTGTGCTGATGGGCCATCACTTCTCCTCCATTGCGGGAGCAGGACCGATCACCGGACCGATCGGTGCGGCGATGTTTGGCTGGGTTCCCGTTGTCCTTTGGATCCTGGTCGGCGGTATTTTCTTCGGCGGCGTTCACGATTTTGGCGCGCTGTTCGCATCCATCCGCCACAAAGGACAGTCCATCGGTGAGATCATCTCTACCAATATGGGTAAGAAATCCAAAATGCTGTTTACCACATTTGCGTATCTGACACTGCTTTTGGTGGTTGCGGCCTTCGCATCCATCGTGGCCAGCACCTTTGGCGCAGTGGTGGACGATGCAGGTGCGATCGATAAAGCAGCTTCTGCGACAAACGCATCTGTCGCGATGGTATCCCTGCTGTTTATTATGATCGCGATCGCGTTCGGTTTCATGGTATACCGCCGCAACGCATCGATGGCGGTTTCCACCATCCTTGGTGTGGTTGCAATTGCGATCTGTATGGCGATCGGTATGAATTTCCACCCGATTTATCTGACTACCAAGACATGGATGATCATTGTGGGTATTTATATTGCGGTAGCATCGGTGACGCCGGTGTGGATCCTCTTGCAGCCCCGTGACTATCTGAGTTCTTTCCTGCTTTATGCGATGCTGGCGGTGGCGTTGGTGGGCGTTATCATTTCCCATGCAGGCATGGGCGGCGGTGACGGTCTGGCGGCCTTCAACGGCTTTGCAGTAGACAACGGCAACGGCACACAGTTCCTGTTCCCGGTGCTCTTTACCACGGTTGCCTGCGGCGCGATTTCCGGTTTCCACTCATTGGTATCTTCGGGAACCACCTCCAAGCAGCTCGATAAAGAGACAGACGCCAAGCCCATTGCTTACGGCGGCATGCTTCTTGAGTGTGTGCTGGCAGTGATCACGGTCTGCGCCATCAACTTTGCGTACAAGAACGGCATCACCGCAGGCGCAACGGCAATCTTTGCAGGCGGTATCTCTCAGATGTATGCGGGCATTGCTTCCGAGGGCGTTGTAGCAGTGCTGAATACGCTGCTGGTGCTTACCTATTCGGCATTCTGCTTGACTTCTCTGGATACGGCGACCCGTCTGGCGCGCTTCATGTTCCAGGAGTTCTTCTTAGAGCCCGGACAGACCGTGGATGATATTAAGGAAGGCTGGAAGAAGACGTTGGTGAATCCTTATGTGGCGACTATTATCACCGTGATCCTCGGCATTGCGTTGGGCATGACGGGTTACTCCAAGATTTGGGGCCTGTTTGGCGCGGCGAACCAGCTGCTTGCGGGCATCGGCCTTCTGGCAGTCGCTACCTGGCTGAAGAATGTGGGTAAGAACAACAAGATGTTCCTTTTGCCCATGGCGTTCATGATCATAGTGACCATCTGCTCTCTGTGCGTGACCGTAAAGAATCAGGTTGGCATGATTATGGCAGGCGGCGCAGACTGGGGTCCTTATGCACAGTCCATTTTGGCGGTGCTGTTGATCGTACTGGCAGTGATCCTTGTGATCGAGGGAATCCAGATTCTTTCCGGTAAGAAGAAAGCGGCATAAGAGTGTTGAAAAATGAATCGGAATAAATGAGAAATGAGCTGTGCAGTTTGACTGTACGGCTCTTTCTTTGCGCATTTAGTACAGTGAAAATGCGATTTTGCTTGCACAATTTGTGCATATTATATATAATAAGAGTAACGAATCTATTTAGAGCAGAAAGGGGAGGTTTTTATGAATACAATCGTTACGATCGGACGTCAGTTTGGTTCCGGAGGCCGGGAAATCGGAAAGAAGGTCGCAGAGCATTTTGGGATTCCCTTTTATGATAAGGATCTGTTGACGAGGGCAGCAAAGGAGAGCGGCTTCTGTGAGGAAATGATACAGAATCACGATGAGAGACCCACCAATTCCTTTCTTTACAACCTGGTGATGGACACCTATTCGTTTGGCTACAATTCTTCTTCGTTCGTGGATATGCCCATCAGCCATAAGGTTTTTCTGGCGCAGTTTGACACGATCAAGAAGATTGCGGGAGAGGGGCCCTGTGTGATCGTCGGCCGCTGTGCGGATTATGCGCTGCATGATTATCAGAACTGTCTGCATATCTTTATTCATGGCGATCAGGCGTGCAAGGTGAAGCGGATCATGGAGCGTTTCGCGGATGTTACCTCGGAGCAGAAGGCGCTTGATATGATGAACAAGAAGGATAAGCAGCGACAGAGTTATTACAATTATTATTCTTCCAAGAAATGGGGGCGTTCTGACAGCTACGATATTTCCATCAACAGCAGCGTGCTCGGTATTGACGGGACCGTAAAGCTGATTACGCAGTTTGTGGAGGATTTTGAAAACCGCTGATTGAGGAAAGCGATACAATCCATAAAAGTAAGGGGGCGCTGTAGAGCAGATAAATGCAATACAGCGCACCTTTTTTATGGATTCAGGAAGCTATTGTTTGGAAAGAAGACAATGAGTCTTACTCCTTTTTATCGTTTGACGCATTTGTATGAGCAGCGTCAGAGAATGTTTTGCGGCTGTCGTCTTTGGTTCTCGAAGAAGATGTCGTGTGAGGTCTGTTCTTATTTTTTTTCTTGACAGGCGGCACATATTCGGTAAAGGTCATGGATTCCTCAATCTGACCTACCGTCATATAAGGAGATAGGTCTGTCGGCAGATTCTTTTTTTGCAGGGAGCGGTTTACCATGGCCTTGACTCCGGCGTAGAATACCGCAAAGATGGGTACGCCGACCACCATGCCAAAGACTTCGAAAAGACCGCCGAATATGGTGATGGCAAAGATGACCCAGAAGCTGGAAAGCCCCGTGGAATCACCCAGGATTTTAGGGCCGAGGATATTGCCGTCAAACTGCTGGATCAGGAGGACCAGAATGCCAAAATAGAGCGCCTGCTTGGGGTCCACCATCAATACCAGGAGGGCGCTGGGGATACCACCGATCCATGGACCAAAGAAGGGGATGATGTTGGTCACGCCCACAATCACGCTTACCAAAATCGCATACGGTGTGCCGATGATACTGGTGCAGACAAAGCAGAGGATACCGATAATGATGGAATCCACGATCTTGCCGCCAATAAAGCCGATGAAGGTGCTGTGGATAAAGCGGAAGTTCGTCACCATCTCGTTGCCTGTCTGTCTGTCAAAGACAGCGTAAACGATTTTTTTTGCCTGACCCGCAAATTTCTCCTTGCTTGCCAGCAGATAGATGGAGATTATGAAGCCGATGACAAGGTTCCAGAGCGCCTTAAACACGCCGATGGCGGTAGTAGAGACAACGCTCAGCGCATCCTTGAGCATATCGTTGATCTGCGGAAGAAAATGGCTGTTGGCATACTCTGTCAATTTGGCAGAATACTGATTAAAATAACTGTTTACAGTAGCTTCCAGATCGGGATTGTCCTTTAACAAAAGAAGCGCCCAATCAGAGAGATTGTTTAAATAGACGGGAAACATGTAAATGATGCTCTGTATGCTGCGGATGACCTCGGGAATGATGAGGGCAAACAGTTCATAGAGGATCAAAAGAACGACAAGGAGCGTAGCAAAGATACAGACAGCCCGGATACGGCCCCTGTTCTTACCGCTTGTGGAAATGCTTGCTTTTTTACAGAGCGGTTTTACCACACTTTTTTCGATTCTATTCAGGATCGGCGTAAAGAGGTAGGCAAGCACAAAGCCGTCGATGATCGGCATGGTAATGGTAGCGATCATTTTCAGGCCACCCATAAAATTCGCGCGGTGAAAGAGGAGATAGTAGAAGAGGATAGCCCCCGCAAGCGCCAGAAATGCTGTCAGTCCCCAATATAAGTATTTTTTATCAAATTTAAACTTCATTTGGTTATGTCATCCTTTCCCTCTAAGCCGATAAAATGCTGTCAGGTATTCTTTTAAAGTAATTATAGCAATTTGACAAGGGAGAAACAATACCCTAAAATAATCATATGAAATTACAACAAGTATTGAGCCTTGTAAGAAAGGCCGTGGACGATTTTCATATGATTGAGCCGCATGACCGTATTGCGGTGGGGATTTCCGGTGGAAAGGACAGCCTGACCCTGCTCTATGCCTTACAGGGACTGCGGCGCTTTTATCCCATTCCCTTTGACTTGTGTGCGGTGACGGTGGATCTAGGCTTTGGAAATCTCGATCTTTCCGCAATCGAGACGCTGTGCCAAACACTTGACGTTGAATACCGTATCATTAAAACGGATATTGCTAAAATCGTGTTTGCAGACAGACAGGAAACGAATCCTTGTTCCCTGTGTGCGAAGATGCGAAAAGGCGCTTTAAACGATGCCATGAAGGCAGCTGGCTGCAATAAGGTGGCCTATGCGCATCATAAGGACGACGTGGTGGAGACGATGATGATGTCATTGATTTATGAGGGGCGTTTTCATACCTTTCGCCCCGTCACGTACCTGGATCGCACGCAGATCACGGTCATTCGGCCTTTACTTTACATGAATGAGGCGGATGTGGTTGGCTTTGTGCGCAAGCATAACGTTCCCGTTGTCAAAAGCCCCTGTCCTGCGGATGGTCATACGAAACGGGAAACCGTGAAAAATCTGGTGCAGCAGATCAATCTGGAGGCGCCGGGCGTGAAAGAGCGGATGTTCACGGCGATTCTTGGCAGTGGGATGGACGGATGGGAGGTAAGAAATGGCCGGTAGAAATCATACATACCATGAACAGATCGCGACGGGCTACACGCTGCAACTTAGGAATATGCTGGCGGAGCTGCCGTCGTATGCAAAAGATTATTTTCGGGCGGTGGAGGCAAAGACCAGCGCAAAGACGCGTATTTCCTATGCTTACGACCTGCAGGTTTTTCTGCGGTTTTTGATCGAACGCAATCCGGCGCTTTCTGAAAAAGATATGCGGGATATCAGCCTGGCGGATATCGACCTGCTGACGGCAATCGATATCGAGGAATATCAGGAGTATTTAAAATATTATGTGACGGAGGGGACAGGTCAGAAAAACGGCGCAAGCAGCATCGCCCGCAAAATGTCCTCCCTGCGCAGTTTTTTGGATTATTTCTATAAAAAAGAGCTGCTTACCAGAAATGTGGCCATGCAGGTGGATATGCCGAAGCTCCATGAGAAGGCGATCATTCACTTAGAGCCTGACGAAGTGGCAATTTTCTTAGATAGTCTGGAAACCTACGAGAACAGCCTTTCAGGAAAGAAAAAAGACTTTTTCTTAAAAACAAAGGTGCGGGACATCGCCATTGTGACCCTGTTTTTGGGCACGGGCATCCGTGTGTCGGAATGCGTGGGACTTGATTTGACTGATGTGAATTTCCGTGAAAACAGCATTCGCGTTATCCGCAAGGGCGGAAACGAGGCTGTTTTGTATTTTGGGGAGGAAGTTGAAAAGGCCCTTTTGGACTATATCGAAGGTCCGCGGGCACAGATTGCGCCGCAGGCGCTTGCGGGGGAAGAAAACGCCTTGTTTTTCTCTTTGCAGAAGAAACGCATCAGTGTACACGCCGTGGAGGATCTGGTGAGCAAGTATGCGAGAGCCTTTGTCCCTCAAAAAAAAATCACGCCTCATAAACTGCGTTCCACCTTTGGCACCAGCCTTTATCAGGAAACCGAGGATATCTATCTGGTGGCGGACGTTCTCGGACACTCCGATGTGGGTACGACCAGAAAGCATTATGCCGCGATCAAGGATCAGAACCGCAGGAAGGCGGCGAAGGCGGTGAAATTGCGGGAGAATTGATAATAATAGGATTCCAAGACGGATGCGTTGTGTAAATGACGCAACTATGAAATAAATGTGTATTTGTTTCATAGTTGGATGTATATTCATCCTGCGCAGCCAGACGTTTTAAATACCGTGCAGGAGTATGAACTAAAGGAGGGAGCCTATGTAACCGGGAACATTGATTCCTATATCGGGCAGTATATGTATGGCAGTAATAAATTTTCCGGCATGAGTCAGGGGTATTTGAATGTGTTTGGTAAGTCATATGATTTCTATACCGTTCCTGTCGGAAAAGAGTCCTATATCTGCATTATGGCCTATAGCAAATCTTTGACCAGTCAGCTGGAAGCTTTTAAAGATGGACACGGCGAAGCCATTTTATTTGAGGGAAAAATCATCGAACCGCCAGTTGATATCAATCTGGCTTGGTATCAATCAATGGATGGTTTCCGTATGGAGAGCCTGATCACTTCCCTTGTGATCGTAGAGAAAGATTTCGGGAAAATAAAAGATACGATATATATCGGGATTCTTTTGTTAGCGGTTGCGATGATACGATTTTTCAGCGCCGGCGGTCTCAAAAATATTGTGATGGAAGAATCAGAGGATGAAAAACCTGTTACTCAAAAATCCGGCTATCGTTATGATGGAAAACAACATAATACGAAACAGCGATATAATAGCGATTACGAATTGCAGGCAGAACAAATGCGGCTGGATACATTAGAACGGCGGCTTCACGAACTCAAAAGAAGCGCGCTGCTAGGTATCCCGCTGTTGCCGGCAGGATGTTATATTTTATATCGGTTTTCTCTGCTGTTTGGCATCCTGTTGATCATTATTTCTATCAAAAGCATTTGGCGATACTTTATCAACTCCGCAAATACAGTGGCAAAGTTTTTGGTAAGAGAATGCAACTTAAAGTCCTTATCTGTGCAGATCAAGGAATGTGAAGAAAATATAGAAACGCTGAATGAGAAGGGATGAGCTGCTACTGCTCTCCCACTCCCACTCCCACTTTTTTGATTGGATGTCTTGTCACCGTTTTTAGGTTCTTCGGATTGCATTTTCTGACGTCACTCAAGTAAATCTCATGGTGGCGGCGTGCGCCTTCCAAATCCAAAACATATCCCTGTTCTGCAGCAAATCGATCCATAGCCTCAATGGTGGCGGGTTCGTCGTCATAGGGACCGATGTGCATACACTGTACGCAAAGACCTTCCTCATAAGTGAAAAATTCCACCTGCGAAAAATCTGTCTTTTTCTTTGCTGACGATTCTGCGATCGCCCAGTCAAATTCTTCTCTGGTCACAAAATCAGGTAAGCGGATCATGGAGATCCACTCGAAATCCTCTTTTCTGGCATAATCAATGCCGACAGTATCTTTCTGCCACCATAAGCCTTCCAGAGGCGGCACGACAAAGTCAAAATAGCCTTTGATCCTGTGGTCTCCCATCTTGCTCATTTTGATTGTGAAAGCGATGCCGTAAAGCAGGCCGATGGACTGTTTGTAAGCACCGCCCTCCTCGTTCGGATTGCCCTTGCCGCGCACCGAGGTGAAGTTCATGGTCGGGATGGTGACCAGAGACGGTTTGTTCTTCGGCAGGTAAAATTCTTTATACTCTTTTTTGTAATCGAATGCCATGTTGCAATCATCCTCTCTTTTTATCACATTTTATCAGTGTAAACACGACATCTGTATGTCATGTTTCGGTGTCAGGAAGATAGTTACGACGAATATCCTCCGCAAACCGTAAAACTTCTTCCCGCAGTTCCACGGGCTCCAACAATTCTGCGCCGCCGCCAAAGGAGGCGATCCACCCGACAACATTGTTTCGATCGGAAAAGTCGGCGGTAAAAAGCAGCATTCCGTCCGGCAAAACCTGATAGCATTTAGGGCCGAATTCCTCCACCAGCCGCCATTGAAAAGAAGGATCGATTTTGGCCTTGACCAGATACGTAGGCGGAAAGACTCGATCTGCACTTAAATCGGGCGGTTGGACGGCTCTTTTTTCAAAGGGTTCCCGCAGGCACAGATCATCCATCCGCAGCAACTTAAACAGGCGGAAGTCCTCTCTCTCATCACACCGTCCCCAGAGATACCAGCCTGCCCACTGAAAGACCAGATAGTAAGGCTCGACAGTTCTTATTGATTCGCCCTTGGGAGAAAAGTAAATGAAAGAAACTTTATTTCCTGAGAGAATTGCGCTGTGCAAAAGTTCTATTTTCGGGGCCAGAGCGGACTTATACCAGGAAGAAAGATCGATCAGGATGTGGGTATCTGCAGCTATCAGGTTTGAGGTGCCCGCAGACAACTTTTCCATCAATTGCAGGTAGCGGTTTGTGCCGCTGACACTGTCAAGGCCTCGCAGCCCCGCCAAGATCGCCTGCAGATCCGCAGATGTGAACAGGGCGCGGTCGATGGAAAAGCCTTCCATAATGGAGATACCGCCGCCTCGGCCGGGTTCTGTCACCAGCGGGATCCCTGCCATACAAAGCGCCTCGATGTCGCGGTTGATGGTGCGGCGGGAAACCTCGAATTTTTCTGCCAGATAGGGAGCGGTAACTTTTTCTTTTTGCAATAGGATCGACAGGATGCCGATCATGCGGTCAATCTTCATGCAAACCTCCATCATATTCATACCGGAGCATATTTTGAGGGTTTCTTCAAACAAAACAACGGCAGTTTCGATTGTGATTCCTGCCGTTGGTAGAAACATCAAAATAAAACTTCTTTTTTATCATACACTTTGGGGTTTGTTTGGTCAAATACGTTTCCTGCGTCTGCTGTACATAATCCCCCAAAATAACATTGACCAAATTTTGTTCATAAATAGATATTATGGTGTTGTGACTGCCTCAGCATAATACGGTACGATCAGGTGCGCGTCCGCATAGATGGAGTCGTTTTTCAGGTTATTGATGTACATGACGTCGTTGACATAGTCCTGTATGGAATCGTAGTGCATTTCATCCATATATCTCACCGCAATCGACCAGAGCGTATCGCAATCGGATACGGTGATGCTCTTATAATAGCGATAAGTTTCCTTCGAGGGATCATTCTTTGCATTGGAGCGGAAAGAACCGACTGCCACGGAAGTAGTGACGATCAGACAGAGCGTCATTACAAATAAGAGGAAGTTCTTTCTCATCTCCCGTCTTCTGCGAATGCGATTATTGCGGATTCTTCTCTCACTCCTGATATCCTGTGTGCTTCTGCGTCTCTGTGTCATAGTTGTTTCAACTCCTCTCTCATATCCCGAACAAACGTTGCGAACAAATGTTCCTTATGCAAGTATTATATCGAACAAATTTTCGAATGTCAACACCTTTTTCGTAAAAATCGAACAAATTTTCAGAATATATGTTTGCTTTTTACGAAATCCTGTGTTATACTATACGCATACCTACAGAAAAAGCAGCGAATACAAATACGGATCATTAAGATTCGATGATTGAAAGACATCGATTGCTTATTTATGCTAACTTACAGAGGGGAACTCAAATATCGCAAAAAACGATCGCAAATGGAAAGGATAGGGATTTTACTATGGCACAGGGAAAAATTACCGTAAAACAGCAGCAGATTCTTGATTATATTAAAGATGAGATCTTAAAAAGAGGGTATCCGCCTGCTGTTCGTGAAATTTGTGAAGCAGTCAATTTAAAATCAACTTCTTCCGTTCACTCTCATCTGGAGACACTGGAAAAGAACGGCTATATCAGGCGCGATCCTACCAAACCCCGAGCCATTGAGATTTGTGACGATAATTTCCAAATGGTACGTACGGAGATGGTTTCTTTGCCCGTAATCGGCCGGGTGGCTGCCGGGGAACCGATTTTGGCCGAGCAGAATATTGAGAGCTACTTCCCCGTTCCGGCGGATATGGTGCCGAGCGGTGAATCTTTTGTATTGAAAGTAAAAGGCGATTCCATGATCAATGTCGGTATCTACAGCGGCGATCAGATTTTTGTCAGATGCTGCCAGACAGCAGATAATGGAGACACTGTCGTGGCGCTGATCGATGACTCTGCTACCGTAAAGACTTTTTATAAAGAAAACGGTCATGTGCGCTTACAGCCGGAAAATGATGAGATGGATCCCATCATTGTAAACGATTGCCAGATTTTGGGAAAGGTATTTGGTGTATTCCGTTTGTACAAGCATTGATGTAATCTTAGATAAAATATAAGAAAGTATTACTGCTTTTAAGCCCTGCGAATCTGTTTTGCAGGGTTTTTTTGCATAAAACGGCGAAAATTTTCCAGCATAGGATAAATTCCTCGGTGCATACTAGCTAGTGATCGTAATTGTCGGACAAATTTTTCGTCGATTATGATCGTGAAATTAAATCGTAGTTCTCGTTTGCGAAGAAGATTGATGTCTTATGAAGGGGGAAGAAAACATGAGAAACAAAGCGTTAGACTGTCTTGCCCTGACGATTGCCATCATCGGTGCTCTCAATTGGGGATTGATCGGGCTGTTCAGCTTTGACCTTGTAGCATTCGTGTTCGGTAACATGTCGTGGTTCTCCAGAATCATCTATGCTCTGGTAGGTATTGCCGGGCTGTATATCATTACGTTTTATATGTATACCGGAAACGCTACGGAATCAGGCAGGGTTTAGCAGATCAAAAAAGGCTTCGGAGTATCTCTCCCGAAGCCTTTCCCTTTCGTTGTACGTCCTGCTCTCCATTTTTGTGAACTACTCCGTTTCGGAAAGCGCATTTTTTTCAATGGGCACCCCGTCCCTCCAGATCCGTTCCAAATCGTAAAACAGGCGGTTTTCCTGATCAAAAATGTGAATAATGATGTCCTGAAAGTCCATCAGGACCCAATTCGCATTCTGATAGCCCTCAATCTGACGCATTGTGACACCGGCTTTTCCAAGGACTTCCGACACAGTGTCTGCCATCGCTTGAATCTGGCTCTTATTTGTGCCATGCGCGATGATAAAATAATCGGCGATCGTTGATATCTCACTGATATCGATGATGCGGATATCTTCTGCTTTTTTGTCCTCCAATGCGTTTACGGTAATCAATGCGGTTTGCTTTGTGTTCATAAATAACCTTACCTTTCTCTGAGTCATATGGAAGCAGCAAATGCTTACTGCCTTTTATAAAACTGATATGTTTTTGTTGTCATATCGTCCACCTGTCCATCCGTGGTGCGCAGATAGGCCAGAGTGTTTGCCAGTATCTTTTCCATGGTCCAGTCCAGATCCTGAAAGGCGATCCGACGAATCATTTCAAGTTCTGCAAGCTGCTTGCGGCCGGGTTCAATATAATCGGCAATATAGATGATTTTTTCCAGCTTACTCATGTCGGGACGGCCTGTGGTGTGATAACGGATCGCATTTAGTATATCCCCATCGGTCACGCCATATTTATGTTCTGCCAGATATGCTCCAGCTTTGGCATGCAAAAGTGCGGTGGGATTGCTGCGCTCCGCTGCATTCATGCTGAGATGCCCCTTTTCACAGATGGCTACCAGTTCCGACCCGTGCATGGACTTTGCGCAGTCATGTAACAGACCAGCTGTCATGGCGTTTTCCATGCCCTCACCGTGGGCCATCGCCAAAGCCGCGGCCGTATATGCCACCCCCAGGGTGTGGGTATAACGCCCGGCGGACAATTCTTTTTCCATCGACCGGCGAAGTTTTTCTGTTTCTGACTGATGTTGACTCTGACTCATGAAAGAGATCCTTTCTTTTCAAAGAAACGAACTATGGTGTTTTAAACCATGACAGTTTCCGTGCTTTGATGGTAAAGTTTACAGTTTTACGACCGCCGTACGCTCCTACTCCCTGTATGGTGACTTTAGCAGTACCCTTCTTTCTGTTGTTCGTATAAGAGACGATCGTGTAGTCATCCTTAGATAATTCCCTGCCGTTCAATTTCACGACCAGATCCTCTTTCTTAAGTACGACAGGTTCCAGGTCATACGTTTTTACGACACCCTTTTTCAAAGAGATATTGGCGCTTTTCAGACTCATCTTTGCGGCCAGTACACGGTAGGAAACTTGGGTTTCCCCAGTATAATTATTAGTGCCTTGTACCGTCACTGTCAATATAGAGCCTTCCGGTATCTGGTCTTTCGGGCCGAGCACGACGCCATTTTCATCTGTAAAGGTATAGGTTTTTAAGAAATCTGTACCGGCAGAAAGGGCTTTGCCGTTGAAATCCGTTATTTTGGGTGTACTCTTGTATTTTCCTTTTCCGGTTATGCCTACCGTTTCCCCTTTGTTCGTATTTGGAGCGGCAGCCATTACATCTTCTGCCGTGATGGGAAGTTTCCCGATATTCTGCGGTACGATCGAGAAAGTCTGCGGTGTCAAAGCATCTTTGAAATTGCCTTTTCCTTTTACCGTATAAGAAGGTGCCTTTGTTCCGTCTTCAGCCAATGCAATCTTGTTGTTATTTTTGTAGCTGACGGTATAATCTTTCCCCTCTGTCAGTATCATCTCCCCATATTTTACAGTAATTTTTGGCTTTGCGCCACCTTTTTCATAGGGAACAGACTTGTTCATCAAAGAGGTCGTTATCAGCGAGGCCGTAGCCGTGGCATCATCTTTCAGGGAATACGGGGCAATTTTAAAAGTCTTTTTAACCGTACCATGGTAGCCATTTAATCCTGTAATGGTAACAGAAGCCTTATTTCCGGCATTTTTCGTATTTTGGTAGGTCAGTGTGTAATCCGTACCCGATGTCATGGGAATCAAATTGTTCCCGTCTTTATAGGAAATTGACAGGGACGGCATCTGTTCTGCTCCGTTATAGACCAGTTGATCTAATCCTTCTATCTTAAGTTTGCCGGCAGTAAGCGGTTTCCCTGTAATTTTGAAGGTCTTTGTCACTGTTCCCACATAATTCGTACCTGTTCCGGTAAAAATGGCTTCGTATGTGCCGACTTCTTTTGCATTGGTATCAAAAGTCACAGTATAGTCAGCATCTGACCCTTTTTGCAATTCAGTGGCACCCTTTTTTAAGACAACTCCCTTGTCTACTTCAATGTTTGCTTCACCCAAAGTCTTTCCCTGTAAATCTGCCCAGAAAATATCTTTCAGTTTATTTGGCTTAAAAGATACTTTGCTAAGAAGCGTCTTCGTAGTAACCGTCAATGAAATAACGCGTTCTCCGGAAAAATTCCCTTTGCCGGAAATCGTAACATTATAAATGCCCTCATTGACACAGTCTATTACGTCAACATTATTTTGTGATATTTTCAGTACTTCAAAATCCGTTTTGTGTTTCAGCTTTTTTCCATTCCAAAGTACAGTGGGCGTGATTGTAAGCGTTTTACCGGTATATGCTAAGTAAAGGTCCGGAATGACAACTTCTGCAGCATCAGCGGCAATACTTTGGGGAACAATACGAAAGGTTTCGATATCTGCGCTTTCATAATTCCCTTTTCCCGTTACCATCACCGTAGGTGCTTTTCCGCTATCTGCCTCCGGCTGCATATTTGCTTTCGTATTGTTTTTATATTTTATCGTATAATCTATCCCGGCAGAAAGAAGCTTTTCGCCATCATAAACCTTGATTTCCGGCAGGATGGCTTTACCGGTATAGGGCTGGTCTGCAATCGGATCAATGTGTAAACCCGTAATTGCTGAAATCCATTTGGCATACAGTGTAATATGACCTGTGCTCCCTGTTGGAATTTCTTCAATAGGACTGCCAGAGTAATTCTCATCCAAATACCAGCCGGCAAATTTTCTTTCAGGAGCGGGAATTGCCTCCCGTAAATCAATGGTTTTATCAGTCACTTTATAAGAAGTCGGATTTTCAGCCGAATTTGTTCCTTCCGACCCAAGCTGATAGTTAATGGTGTATATGATCTGTACATATTCTTTGGCATAAATATCTTTGTTTTCAACAATATTTTTCCAGCTGTCCGGAACTTCCCAGCCATCAAAGCGGTAACCCTTTGGCGCCGCCTTGCTCATCATCTCGGCTGAGGGAGGTGTGGCCGATTGATTTCGATACACATTCTCTGTTTTGATGAGTTTTTTATTATATCCGAAAAAGTTGACTTTATATTGTCTGGGCACGATCGTTACCTGACAACGTGCACAAATATCATCCCCGTCCGTGGACAAGGATGCCCTAACTGTAACGGTTCGCACTTCCTGCGTGTTTTCCAGCCTGCTGGCTGTAATGGTTTTATTGCCACTATCATCGGTTCCAAATGTGATAAGAGAAGCATCGGTAATGGAATAATCCACCATCCAGCTGACATCGTCTTTTGTGTATCCTGCGGGAAGTTTTGTGATCTTTATGGCAGCCGTATCTTCTTCTTCCAAAGTAACCGCAGGAGTAATCTCCAATTGGCCGGGAACAGTAACCTGACAGGCTGCCGTCTGCTCTCTTCCGGCATAATCGGTAATCGTTGCCGTAACGGTACATTTACCGGCGGATATGCCGGTAAAAATCTTATGTGAGACAGAGGTTGTATTGCCGTCAGCATCTGTGTCAGAATTTGTTATCCCCTGTGCAATTTCAGTATCGCTGCTGTCCCATATGATGGTACTGGGATCTGCGCCTGTGGGCAGAGCAAAAGAGACCTTGGCTTCTTTGCCCTGCGGTATCGTGACAGAGGACGGAGAAATCGAAAATTTGGGATTTCCGATTCGAAATTCACTTTCATACACAGAACTGTCCACATAACCTTCCAGTCTGGCGTATGCCTTGATGGTAGTATTTTCGTTTACAGTGATCGGCGACTGGTAAAGGATGCCGTTTGTGGCGGGGTTTTGCCCGTTTGTGGTATAATAAATACTAGCTTTCGACGCACCTCTTATCGTGATCGAAACGTTACCGCCCTTATCGATCAGCCAATAAAAATTGGTATCACCGTCAGCAGTTTCCTCAGAAGTCTCTCCGCCGGATTCGCTTTCAAAGGATGGAGATGGCAGTTTCATACTCAGTCTGACCTCGCAGGAGGCATAACACTCCTGGCCGCGGTAGTCCTTGGCTATTGCCGTAATCTGGGTCGTGCCCACGCTCTGCCCAAACTGCACGATAACGCCTTTTTCTGTTCTTTCCTTTATTTTAACAAGGCGTTCATCGCCGGAGACCCAAGTGACATCCTTCATTTCACAGGTATCCGGAAGCATTCTTACCTGAATTTCCTGATCAGGTGCACCGGGAATGGTCTGAATGACATTCGATGACAGTCTAAAATATGATCTGTAATTTGTCATCTTAAAGTTTATGGTATAAACTTCCGAAAGGGTATACTCTCTCACATATCCCTGATTGGTAGGCTTCGTCCCCAGCACAAACTGCAGCGGATACTTGTCATTTCTAAGTGTGAGACTATTACTGTACTTGGTTCCCGGCCTTTGCGGACGGCTGGTGTCAATGCCTCTTCCACTATCATTATAAAAAATAGCATACTCTGTATCCGGCTGTTGTTCCCCAAGAAAAGTAAGTGTCATCTTACTGTTCCGGTTTGCGCTGACTTCCCAATTCTTATCATCAATCTTTTTGTAATCCGGCTGCATACCGTCACAGTAAAACAAGATATCTCCGCAGCGGATACCGTCCTGTTCGCCGGGCGCCGGAACGGTGACCTTACAGGCTGCACTCACTTTCTGATTGGTATGCGGATTTGTGATAGTGGCCGTCAGGGTAGTCTCATAGGGAAATGTTTTGGGAGCCTGCCTTACGGTCAAAATACCTTTGGCTGCATCTATTCTCAGACAACTGGTATCGCCAAGAGTGAAACGGGTCCGCTGACCCTCCACGACTGCTCCTTCGGGCTGTATCTTTATCCCAAGCTTTTTCTGCTGTCCGGGCAAAATTGTTATACCGGATTCAGGGATCGCGACACCGTTCTGATTCACGATAATGATATCTTTCATCAAAGGCTGAAACTCAACCTTGCATGTTTTTATAAGCTCTCCGATCCGGGCGCTCACAATGCCTGTTACCACGTTGCTTTCAACTGTCTCTGTTTCCGACGGCTTCAAGGAAACTTTTCCGTCTGTCACCAGAATCCGCGCATTGTCTGAAGACCATATAATGGTATCCGCAACAGCATTCTCAGGGGTAAGCTTTACATGAAGCTGTCGGTAAGAAGTTTCCTCAATATAAAGAATCCGTGTTTCATCCAACAGATTACCGCCTTCATCCACAATCGCAAAGTCGGTCATGGCAGGCGTTTCTTCCTCCAATGACATCAGATTATTGGAGGACAGGGAATTATCCGACACGGTATCAATAACCGGCACTTCTTCCGGTTGTTCCTCCGGATCTTTTGTCTCGTCTCCATCATCATTTTGCCCGTTGGAAGGCAAAAGATTATTTTCAGAATTTGTCTCTTTCTCGTCAGGGATTTCCTCATTTGGATTTCCCGGTTCCTTTTCCGTTTCGTCTCCGGGTACTCCGGCATCATCAGCAGGATTTTCTGTACTATCTTCTGAATTTTCAGACAGCGTAACTTCATCTTCCAGGGATCGTTCCTCTCCGCTCGCTGCCGCGTCAATGGTCAGGGGGGATAAAATCAAATTTTCATCAGGTGCAGCAAAGGCAAGACAGGACATGCCCTCGCTCGTGAAAAGGACAGCGGCGCTCAACAAAGCGGCGATCCATTTAAATGCTTTCTGTTTTTTCATAATCGTTTCCTTTCTGCACGAAATATGCCAGGCACCTATAAAACGCAGACCAAACAGTCTGCGTTCATTATAACATAAATAATGTTATTTTACGAATCCTTTTCATAAAAATGCTTCTTTCGGATATAGGCTTCCACTGCCTCGGGCACCAGTCCGCAGATCGATTTTCCGCGTCGTACGTTTTCCCGAATCTGCGTGGAAGACACCTCTATTCCTGCAAATTCCAAAAGTTCTACGGAAGCGTCGTATTTTTCGCGCAGATGCTGCACCTGTTGCCGCAGACGATTTCGCGATTCAGCAGGGACTGCATCACTCTCTGACTGTTCGGATGGCCTGTGTGCCATTGAATGCGGCAATCGTATGTCAGCAGGCATTTCCGCTGCTCTTGCAGCCGTCAGTATGGTACAATTTTGAAAAATAAGTGCAGGATACTTCCAATTCTCAATTGCATAGAGACTGTCTGCCCCTAAAATAAAATAATAATCCGCCTCCGGATCCTTCTGACGCAGTTTCTGCAGCGTTGCATAGGTATATGTGTTTTTCCCCTGCATGGCATCCTCTGCTTCCAGAGTGGACAACTCAAAATAGGGATCGTTCGTGATGGCAAGTGTCGTCATCTCACAGCGGATATCGACAGGCAGAATCTCCCGCTGATCCTTCATATAGGGAATGCCGCTTGGCATAAACAGCACCTTTACCAGCGCAAACTGCTCTCTCGCCTGTTCGGCAATCATAAGGTGACCGTTGTGGATGGGGTTGAAGGTGCCGCCCATAATGCCGATCCGCTTCATTTGCTCTCCTCGCGCGCTTTTGCTTTGGGCAGAACAATCTTGGGATCCTTTTTATCAGGTTTATAGAGGATGATCTTTTTGCCAATCACCTGCACCACCTGGGAATGGGTGCGTTCTGCGATCATCTGCGCCAGCTCTTTCGGATCGTCCGCACAGTTTTTTAAGACGGCAATCTTCAAAAGTTCCCTGGTATTGAACGCATCGTTGATGGAAGCTGTAAATTCCGGCGTCAGGCTGGATTTTCCCACCTGAAAGATGGGATCGATACCGTTTGCCAAACTTTTTAAATAGGCTCTCTGTTTGCTCGTTAATTCCATACTTGAAATCTCCTTGACTATTTATAATAATTAAATGATAATCCATACATCCTGACGGTGCTGCCCTCCTCGATGCCAAGCTCCTCAAGCTGCGTCAGAACACCCTGCTTTTTCAGGAAGTCCTGGAAGAATTTAAAGCCTTTCTCAGACTCTAAATTTGTGTAAGACAGCATTTTCTCGATGCGGGGGCCTTCCACGACATATTCGTCCGCCGCTTCGTCATATACAACGGTATAAGGCTCATTTTCCGTATCAAAGTGAAACTCCGGAAAGAACTCCTGCTCAAAAGTAAGGGGTTCCTCCCCGATTTCCTCCAGACGGTTATTGATCGCATAGAGAAGGTCTCTGACGCCTTTTCCGCTGAGAGCAGATATACCGTAGACAGGGACGCCTTCCGACTCGAAGGCCGCTCTGATTTTCTCTACGGGATCTTCATCACCTTCGTAGATCATATCGATCTTGTTGGCGGCAATGATCTGCGGACGGCTGGCCAGTTTTTCGTCGTAAGCGGCCAGTTCTTTATTGATGGCATGGATATCCTCAATGGGATCGCGTCCTTCGGTGGATGCTGCGTCCACGATGTGTACGATCAGTCTGGTACGCTCGATATGACGCAAAAATTCATGCCCCAGGCCGACACCCTGCGCCGCACCTTCGATCAACCCCGGGATATCGGCAATCACAAAGCCTTTCGCGTCCTCTAAATCTACCACGCCCAGATTCGGATTCAGGGTGGTAAAGTGATAGTTAGCGATCTTTGGCCTTGCGTTGGTTACTTTCGCTAAAAAAGTGGACTTTCCGACATTGGGAAAGCCGACGAGTCCTACATCCGCTATCACCTTAAGTTCCAGAAGAAGTTCCAGTTCCTGCGCAGGCTGACCCGGCTGCGCATACTTGGGAGCCTGCATGGTGCTGGTGGCATAGTGCTGGTTGCCGCTGCCGCCCCGTCCGCCTTTTAAGAGCAGAAAACGGCGATTTGCCCCGGACATATCGGTGATGACCTTTCCGCTTTCGGCCTCTTTGATCACAGTGCCTTCAGGCACCTTGATCGTGATGTCTTCCCCGGCTTTACCGGCACAGTTTTTCTTGCCGCCCTCCTCGCCGTTCCCGGCTTTGTATTTGTGGATATGGCGAAAATCGGTGAGGGTGTTTAAGCCTTCGTCCACTTCAAAGTAGACATCTCCGCCCTTGCCGCCGTCTCCGCCGTCAGGGCCGCCGTTTGGCACATATTTTTCACGACGGAAGGAGACATGACCGTCCCCGCCCTTACCGCTTTTTACAAAAATTCTTGCGCGATCTGCAAACATGATTTTCCCTCACATCAGTGTGATTTTTCATTCTTCTCCCTGTTATAAAAGAAAAGCTCCAAACATCAGAATGTTCGGAGCTTAAGCTTTGCGTTTCTTACTGCTCTACAGGATAAACGGAAGCCTGCTTCCTGTCTCTGCCTTTTCTCTCAAAACGAAGCACACCATCCACCAGTGCAAACAGCGTGTCGTCTCCGCCTCTGCCGACGTTGACGCCGGGATGGATCTTTGTACCGCGCTGTCTGTACAGGATATTTCCTGCCTTGACGAACTGGCCGTCAGCTCTCTTTGCACCTAATCTTTTCGCCTCGGAATCGCGGCCGTTTTTGGTGGAACCGACACCCTTTTTATGTGCGAAAAACTGAAGGTTCATATTTAACATGGTATTACACCTCCTCAACTGTCAATTTGCAATGCTTTTTGCCGTACTGCGCCTGAATCCGCTGCAGTCCCAGCGACAGGGAATCCATCAGAACTTGGGAGGTTTCTCGCAGGGGATACTGATGAAAGGTACAGCGAATGATTCCTGCCGCTTCATCTGTTTCCACCTGTATCGGCTCTTTTGTGAGCTCCTCCAGTGAGTTTATCGTGTTGATCACCAGCACTGATATGGCGGCACAGACAATGTCTTCTCCGCGTTTTGCATAACCTGCGTGACCTTCACAAATAAATTTCAGATAGTCTCCTGACTTATTTTTATAAATGGTGACCTTAGTCATTACGCATTGATCTTGTCGATCTTGATCTGCGTATAAGGCTGTCTGTGACCGTTTTTCTTGTGATATCCGGTCTTTCTCTTATACTTGTAGACGATGACCTTCTTGCCTCTGCCCTGATCCGTAACGGTTCCTGTCACGGTAGCGCTTGCCACATCGCCTGCAACCTTAAGCTCCTTATTGCTGACAGCAATTACCTGGTCGAACGTTACCGTGGAGCCAACTTCGACATCGAGCTTTTCCACACGAATCTCGTCGCCCTCGGATACCTTGTACTGCTTTCCGCCGGTTGCAATGATTGCGTACATACCTGCACACCTCCTATTCATGGACTCCCGTCCATTTACTCGCTAGCTTCGGTGATACCCGAAAGGGCATACTTTGACCTCACTATGCGGCATACTCGAATATTGTAACGGACTTTCCAGTGTTTGTCAACACCAAATCTATTCAATATTCAATATTCAAGATTTCCGTCATTTTATCGACCATGCTGTTGATTGCACCCGCCTGTGCCGCTACCTCTGACGTATCGTTGGCACTGCTCTCCGCCATTTCATTGATCGAGACGAACTGCTCGTTCTCGTTGCGGATATTCTCCGCAATGTCCTGATTGATGGCAATCGTCTGTTTGATCACACCGGACTGTCTGCTCTGCGCCTCACCCATGGTGCGAATCGCTTCAACGGAAGTGTTTAAGAGTGCCGTCATATCCCGTATTCCGGAAAATACATTTTCATAGTATTCGCTTTGTTTATCAAGTTTTGCAGTGTTTTCATCTACCTGCGCAGTAATCTCTTTTACGTTCTGCTGTACCCGCTCAATCACGGATTGTACCACTTTCAGGGATTCCTGTGTGCTGTTTGCAAGATTGCCGACTTCTGTGGCCACGACCGCAAAGCCCTTTCCGGCTTCTCCTGCTCTGGCTGCTTCAATGGAAGCATTTAAAGCCAGCAGATTGGTGGAACTGGAAATATCGCTGATCAGGTTTAAGGTCATACCGATCTCCCGTACTGCCTCTGAGAGTCGTACCGCGATATCGGTGGTTTCCCTGATGGATTCGGATACCTCACCGTTGATCTCATGCAGATTGTTGAGCAGGTTCTCGTTTTCTTTGGATTTATCAAGCAGTTCCGTAGAAACGTTCTCCACCTTTTCCATGTTGGAAATGACGATACCTTCCCACTCTCCAAGCTCGCTTAAATTGGTCATGCTTTCTTCTGTCTTTGCGCTGAGGCGGTTGCTGTTGATGACCAGCTGTTCGCTCGTTGAGGCCAGTTCTTCCGCAGAAGCGCTCTCATTTTCGGAAACCTGTGAAAGTGTTGTGCCTGCCGCGGATAACTGTTCAGACAGTTCCCGTACGGAGGTCAGGATATTTTTAACGTGCTCATTGTTTTGTTCCAGCTCATCTTTCTTGGCATTGACCAGAAAATGCGCAACAAAGAAAACGAAGATCAGCAGGCCTGCCAGAGAAAGTGTCAATGCCACAAGGCACATAATGATATCCGAAAGAAATAACTCGTCTTTGACGGGCAGCAGATTCGTGCCCCGGATCCCCCAGCCGATAAAGAGGGAGACAGAGCAGGCCAGACCGCAGGCAAGTAACAGTTTCAGATCCAAAAAGAATGCAATCAGGATCAGGAAAAAGAACAGGAAGCCCCAAAAGGTCCTCGTCGGAAGCATATACAGAAGATAATTCCACTGTATGACCAAAATGATAGCCGAAAACAGCTTGCCGATTTTCAGCCTGCCTTCCTTCAAAAAGCCTTCCTCGTCGAAAGAAGATCGGATGATCATGATCGCTGTCACAAAAAAGCAGGTATCCATGACTCCCAGCATGATCGTGGCAAGCCAGGGCACCGTGGGATACAGGCCAAACATTTTTTCTACATTGAACATGACAGTGGCGCACATGCAGGCGCATACCAAAATGAACAGGCCCCACTTAAAAACGGTAGAGATGTAGACTTCAACTGCTGTTTTCTTCTTGTTCATGATTTCAACCCTCGTGATTTTAGATTTTTTCATTAGAAAGATATAGAATTACTTAAAAAAAATTTATCATTTACGCAGGAAACTGTCAATAGAGACTAAAGTCCCACACTCTTCTTCGTTATAATAAAATAGCATGAGCGCGGCAAGGACGGCGACACCCACGGTAATGTAGATGTCTGCCACATTGAATTTGGGAAAATTGATGGGAACAAAGTAGATAAAATCCACCACATATCGTCTGCACAAGCGGTCGATCAGGTTGCCGACGGCGCCGCTCAAGATAAAGAGCAGACAGGTGCGTATCCAAAGGAACCTTTTCCCCGCAGGCAGGGTGAAATACCGCCAGGCAAGCACGATGATGACCAATGTAGTCAATACAATCAGAAAGGTCTGCTTCCCGGAAAAAGAACTAAAAGCCGCACCGGTGTTTTCCAGATATGAAAACTCAAGGATGCGATCTAAAAGGACAAAGGAAGGCTGTCCTTTCAGATGCAGGATAGCAAGGTGTTTTGTGTATTGGTCCAGCAGGATCAGCAAAAAAATACTGATCAGCGAAAATATATTTCGTTTCCGGGTTTTCATGATTGAAACAAAGGCTTCCTTTCTGTCGCTTTCTGTAAATAAAACAAGAGATTACCCTTAACCGATTTGCTCATTTTGCGTCTGCATTGGGAAAAGGTGTTGCTGCAAAAAAATAGGCGGCTATCTGCGCACGCGAGCTGAAATCTTCCGTTTCCAGAAGCTCCCTCACTTCTTCTTTGGTATAAAAATCCGCTGTGATCTGCTCATTCTCGGAGGTGTGGTCCTCAAAATCACCTTCCGCCTCCACAAAGGCGATCTGTGTCTTTACGTCGGAAAAAGCAACTGCGGCAAAGGAAGGCGGCAGGATCGTGCGAATCTTTTTCACGCCCAGTCCGGTCTCCTCGTAAAGTTCCCGCTGAATACATTCTTCAATAGATTCGCCCTCGTTGATCATACCGGCGCAGAGATTGTAGACAAAACGGTTGACGCCCATGCGAAATTCCCGCAAAAGCAGCATTTTATCTTCATGAAAGGCAACGATGGAAACGCCGCTCACCCGCGCTCCGATCGCCTCCGGAGAAGGGATCTCACTGCGGCTGACAATCTCATATTTCTTTTCCCTTCCGGCCTTGTTTAAGTAGGTCAGTTCATAGTTTTTCAGATATTTTCCATCCTTGACCTTTTCCATGTGAAGCAGTTTCATCGGCATTTCTTTTGTTCCCTTTCCGTAAGCTTCTGACTCAGTTTCGATTGCAGTGACTAAATCTATTATGACTGATTCCGCGTTATCTTGCAAGCTGCTGTGCGAGGCTTTGATCGATCTTTTTTCGGGTGATCTCCATCAGGCCCAGCGCGGTCATATCCACGACTCTTGTGTGGATGGGATCTTTTTTTAGCAGATCCCGCATTTCTTTCATGAGTGCCGCCTCATGTTCTTTGTTCTTCAGATTGATAAAATCCACCAGGATCATGCCGGAGAGATTTCTGGCCCTGATTTGCCAGGCGATGGCCTCGGCAGCTTCTTTGTTGATGCGCAGGTAGGTTTCTTCCGGTTCTTTTCCTGCCTCGTACTTTCCCGTGTTCACATCAATCGAGATCAGAGCTTCCGTCGGCTCGATGACCAGATAGCCGCCCGATTTCAGCCAGACTTTTTTGTCGGTAAGCTCCTGAAGCCGTGCTTCCAGAGCGTAGAGTTTGCCAAGAGGCAGCATTGCATCTTCGTAGAAACGGACGGGAATAGATGCCATGCCGCATACATCATGCAAATCACGATACACGTCGGCCAGATCCGTGACCACCTCATCGTATTCCGCGCGGTAGGCGTTCTCCACAAAAAGCGCCCAGTCGGGCAAAGAACGGTACAGACAGCTGTAACAGGTGCGCATGTCTGCAATTTGCAAGGTATGAGCGAGTGTTTCAGAAAGTTTTGCGACTTCCGTAATCAGGGGTGCATCGTCCGAGAGGTCTGCCGCATTGGTGCGCACGATCAGACCGTAGTCCGCAGCAAATTGTTTAAGTGGTTCCAAATTACGGAAACGCTCTTTTTCCTGCTCCGTAAGCTTGGCGGAAACATGTACCGCGCCGCCTGCCCTCTTACTGACAGGTTTTTGACGTGTGCTTTCTTCTGCCGCCTTTATAGGGGGCCTTTCTCCCACTACCGCATACCTTCCCGTAAGGGTAAGCTTTGCACTCACCCCCGCAAGTTTGGTCTTCATGGCTTCTTTCACGATCTGAACAATGAGCTCATCTCCCGCCTTGAGTCTCCCATCCGCTTTGCGGTTCGTGATATGGGCGGATTTTGCTTCCGCAAGCGGCAGAAATGTGAGACAGCCGCCTCCGATGTCCACGAAGGCGGCTCCGATATTTTCAGATATGCTCTGTACTCTGCCCACATAGATGTTTCCAACCGCATGTTCTTCCGTTTTCAGTACCTGAGCGGAGAGGATGCGGTTATCTTTGTGGAGCAGGGCAAGAATGCGGTTGTTTACGGTTGTGATAATGATTTTTCCGTTGTTCATGGGATTATGGACTCGCAAATCCGCGCTATCGCGCTTTTTGTCCGACTTCATCGGACATTTGCTCGTTAATGGCGCAGGAAAAGTAAATATCGGCTTCGCTGCCGCTTCCTTTTCCTTTGCGCTCATTATATCATATATTTCACCGCTGTGCCATAGGCGATTACTTCGGCGGCTCCCTGCATCAGGGAGGAAGACGCATAACGGATATTGACGATGGCATCGGCGCCCATCGCTTCCGCTTCATCCACCATGCGTTTTACGGCGATCTGTCTGGCCTGATTGAGCATATCGGTGTACTCTTTCACCTCTCCGCCGACCAGTGTCTTGATCCCTGCCATAAAATCTTTACCGAAATTCTTCGTCTGCACAATGCTTCCTTTGACGATCCCCAGCGTTTCCAGTTCTTTTCCGGATATATAATCAGTATTTACGAGCAACATCTTCTTCTCCTCCTTTTAATTCTTTGATGCGCTGCAACAGCGCAATGATTACAGCCAAAATCACTATAATGGGTACCAGTAAAAACAGACCAAATAAAATGTTCGGAATCGGGTCTTGCGTGTAAGCCCAAACGAGTATGCCGATAAAAGCAAACATGATCAAAATAAAGATCACGGCAGCCAGAATCGAACCTCGCTTTTTCCTGATTGTATCATTTGATACATTTTTGAATCTCGTACCTTTCTCCTCCATTTCCACCATCCTTTCCAAATATTGGTCAGGGGAAAGCGTATGGTAGAGGGTCTCATCTTCAAGGATCAGGCGGCACAGGCCGGCAGTTTCTGTAAGATTCGTCTGCTCACGTTCCAATACGATGAGCTGCCGCCTCAAAGCATCCGTAAGCAGCAGATCGCCGTTTTGAATCTTTTTGATCTCCTCGATGGGCAGTGAAAGTTTGCGTAAGAGCTTGATCTTCTTTAAACATTCCACATCTGTCTCATCGTATTCCCGATAGCCGTTCTCGCTGTTGCGCTTCGGATGCAGGAGCCCCTGCTGTTCATAGAAACGGATGTTCTTTTTGGTGATGCCTACCTGCTGTTCCACCTCGTTGATCTTCATACGATGCAACGCCCCTTTCCTTTCTTCTTTTTGAAGCATTTTGTAATACGCTCTCCTCTGTTACCGTCAGAATAAGGCTTCCACAAGGGGGAAGGTCAAGACTTTTTGGCAATTTCTTTCAAACAATTTTTGTACGAAAAGTTCCCAAAATTTTTGGTTCTCAAATCATATATTATTATACCTCAGAAAGCGGCACAAGCCGCCTTGGCTCCCTTTCTTTTGCCAAGTTTGTATAAGTTTCCAGCCGCGTTACCTGAATCGCGGATGACGGAAACTCACAACCGGCAAAGGCGCAGAATTTTTCAAAGACCACGGTCGGTTTGATGTTGCCGCCGCTGGAGGCGTCCACCGTCATGCGGATACAAGGTACTGTCATGCGGTCTTCCCGCGGATCGGTGACAAACATCGCCGCAGCCGCCGACATGATGTCTGCAAGCACATTTGTTTCACCTGCACCGATTTCATAGATGCCCTGCTTTAAGTCCGTTTCCACGACGCTCTTTTTCGTTTCTTTGGTATAGGGAATCTGTTTTTGCGCATAGAAGGCGTTTACAGCATCATTCAAGTCAGAGATGGCAAATGTTCCTTCTTTCAGATGGATCTGATAGGCGGCCGCGGCAACGCTCGCCATGGCGTTTTTTGCTTTGTCGGGGAGACTGGTCACGGAGAGGATCTTTACCCCTTCCACCATCACCCGATTTAAGGCCTCTTTCATCTCATTTTCGCTCGTCATGGACAGGACTTCTATATCAAAATACTCTCCCACGCTTTCCACGCCAACGCCGAGAGGCGCCGCAAAGGACATGATCTGGTGCGGGCTGAATCCTTCCGAGTATTTGATGTCGATATCAGCGCGCCTGATGGCTTTCTGGAAGAAACGCATCATGTCCAGGTGTCCGATGAATTTCATGGTGCCGTATTTGGCAAATTTGATTCTGACTTTCATAGCTTACCCCGCTATCCTTTTGAAATGTGTTCTAAGTCAAATAAGATTTTTTCCCTGACAGATTCCGGAATGTGTTCTTTATTTCGTTCTAGCAAATGGCGAATCATGTCAGCCTGTTGATTCGTAACACTGCTATACATATAATTTACAGTCTGTTGGTCAGAAGTTCCGCTATACAGATACCCGCGGAAGATTCCGGCTGTAATTATTTGCCGCTGTTTCTCGGTAACTTTCTCATCACAGTTTAGCATCAGCAGATAAGGCAGTCTTTTCCAGAAAGGTTCTTCTAAAAGCAGCATCAGCAGGTAATCGGCCGGAAAATCAAGGCGTTTTTGCAGATAAGCCTCATATAACTGCTGCACACCGTATGAAATCTCGTATTTTCGGATACAGCGGTATGCCTGCCTTGCAAGGACCTGCCGTTTGTCAAATAAAAACTTCCAATAAACATCTTTTCCGTCCGACTGCGCAAGTTTTCCGTATGCGTGCAGTGCTGCTTTACAGATTGACTCGCACTCATCTGCCAGATAAGGTTTGATTACTTCCAGTTCCGCTTTTGTGCCATGTTCTCCGATGCTGTACAACGTAATCTTTGATGCCTGTCGTTCAAGTTCCTCACGATAAAACGTGATGATATTGATATCCGTATGTTTTTTCAAAATGTAAGCCGCATAATCGCGAACTCGTCTGGACGGGTCTAGCAACATCGCATCAAGTCCATCCCATTTACTGTGTTCCTGCTCGTAACGAAAGACCAGCGTGTGATAGCGCACGACTGCGCTTTTTGCCCGCAGATATTGCTCTGATTGTAATCTGTCATAGCCATGCTGTTTGAAAATTCCAAGAATAAGCAGCATCTGCCCATAGCCTGTCGGTTCCAATGTCAGAAGCCATTCCATTTGATCTCTGTTTAACACCTGATTATAGGCACAGTACTCGTCACGCCAGATTCTGAAATTTTCCGCTAACCACAATAATTTTTTGACAGAAATATCACATAACAGATCTTCGTTGGCAGCGGCAACGTCGATCTGCATCTGTTTGTCGGTACAAAAAATGAAAACCCTCTGGGCATCGTCAAAAAACCGAATCTTCCCCTTTTTACATTCCGGCAGAACAAATTTCTCCATGTATGTTTGAAGCGGTTCATTCCTTTGTCCTGAAAACGAAATCATATCTTTCTGAATCATAACGTTTGCCCTTTAGTGTCCAACAGTTCAAATGATTTGACGGTTTTTGGCACTTATCTGTCGCAACAGATACCGACTCCGAAGCGGTTCGCCCCGCAGCCCTGACACTGCGCTTTGCAGTTAGGACTGATTGTCTGTCCCTGCGCCTTCTTCCACTCCCGCAGCAAAAATTCCCTCGTCACGCCGCAGTCGATGAAATCCCAGGGAAAGATCTCGCCGTCCGCCCGCTCTCTGGTCGTATAAAAGCCGATATCCAGGCCGCATTCCTCGAAGCTTTGAAGCCACAGGTCGTTGTGGAAAAACTCGCTCCAGGAATCGAACATGCAGCCCTTCTGATAGGCTTTCAGGATCGCCTGTGCTATCCTGCGGTCTCCTCTGGCAAGCACACCCTCTAAGACGCTCACATCCGCCTCATGCCAGTTGTATTTGATGCTTTTTTGGTTTAACTGGTTCATAATGCCCTGTTTGGTCAGATGTGCCTTATCCAGAAACTCCTCCTTAGTACACATAGGCGCCCACTGAAAGGGCGTAAAGGGTTTGGGGATAAAGAAGGAGGTGCTGGTCGTGATCTGCACTTTGCCGTTTACCCGTTTATCTTTCGGCACTGTCTCAAAAAAGGCGGCGGCAATTTTGTTGGAAAGGTCGCCGATTCCGAGAATATCTTCCTCTGTCTCGGTAGGCAGCCCCAGCATAAAATAGAGTTTTACCTTGGTCCAACCGCCCTCAAAGGCGAGGGATGCGCCTTTCAAAATGACTTCTTCGGTCAATCCTTTGTTGATGACATCGCGAAGCCGCTGACTGCCAGCCTCCGGTGCAAAGGTCAGGCTGCTCTTTTTCACGTCCTGCACTTTGCTCATCACATCCAGGGAAAAGGCGTCGATGCGCAGGGAGGGCAGGGAAATATTGACGTGTTTATTCCCGCATTCTTCGATCAAAAAGGTAAGAAGCTCGTCCAACTGCGAATAGTCGCTGGAACTTAAAGAGCTTAAGGAAATCTCCTCATGCCCTGTGCTTTTCAGCATCTCTACCGCATATTCTTTTAATTTATCCGCACTCCGCTCTCGCACGGGGCGATAGATCTGACCCGCCTGGCAGAAACGGCAGCCGCGGATACAGCCGCGCTGGATCTCCAGCACTACCCTGTCCTGCGTCACTTTGATAAAGGGAACCACGGGCTTTAAGGGATAAGCAGCCTGCGTGACATCCGTCACGATTTCTTTTAAGATCACGTCAGGAATATCTTCAAATTGCTTTCGCCGTCCCGCCACGGTGCCGTCCTCGTTGTACAGTTCCTCATAAAACTGCGGCACATAAATCCCCGGAATTTTCGCAGCGCCATGCAGAAAATTCTCCCTCGTGCCGCCGGTTTTCTTATTTTCCAGATACCAGTCAAGCAGCGGGCGATATTGTGTCTCCCCTTCGCCAATGTAGAACAGATCAAAGAAATCCGCGATCGGTTCCGGATTGTAGACACAGGGACCGCCGCCGATCACGATGGGCATATCCTCTCCGCGATCTTTTGCCAGCAGCGGAATCTGTGAAAGTTCCAGAACCTGCAAAATATTGGTGTAACACATTTCATACTGGATGGTGATACCGAGAAAATCCATATCCTTGATGGGCTCCTGAGATTCTAAGCCAAACAGTGGAATGGACTGTTCGCGCATGATCTGATCCAGATCCGCCCATGGGGAATAGACGCGCTCGCACCACACGTCTTCCCAGTCATTGAACATACTGTATAAAATCTGGATACCGAGGTGGGACATACCGATCTCGTAAACATCAGGAAAGCACATGGCAAAGCGCACGGCGATTTTCGCCTTGTCCTTTACGATGGCATTTACCTCATTTCCGATATAGCGGGCGGGTTTTTCCACGCGCATTAAGATTTCATCATTAAGAGCCGTTTTTTTCATACGACAAATATCCTGCCTTTTTCATCTTGGTCGATATTCTAAGTATATCGGACTTATCTCATAAAGTCAAAATGGCGGTTGTGCTATTTTTGAGAAAAGATATCGTGATAGGAAATCGTCATTCTCCCGTTAACGGTAGAAACACCGATGATATTATGGGAATAGAAAATCGCAGGAGGAACAAAAACTATATTTTTGATTTGATAATTCCCGTAAGAAACGCTTGTTCGATGGCGGAAAAAGCTTTTGCGGGCATACTTTTCCTGCTATTTCAACAGCTACCGTGATATAGACATTAGGCTCAAATAAATTCGGACGTTTCGTTACGATTTCGTTCATTTTCCCTCATAAATACTTTCTGATCCCATGCAGCCAAACTTTCATGGTCAATTTCTGCGGTAATAGTTTTACATTGAGATGTTGGCATTTCACTTAGAGGGAAAAGGCAGACATATCCCTGCCTTTTTTAGCATCTTTCAACGCCTTTTTCACTACTTTTTCGGGAGCTACCATACCTGGAAAATGCACCCTTCTCCATAAACGGCAGACAGAGATTGATCAACACGGCAGGCGCTTTACAATTCAGGTCAATCGTCTGATCGATCTCGGAAACAGAAAACGTTGCCGATGGTGCCATTTTTGCAATTCCTATATTATTTACCAGCCATAAGATGGCAGAGGGCTATTCAGGACAATTCTATGTAATCGTTACCGGAACAGTTCCGCAAGCTCCTCCATCAAGGCATTTTCCCCGCCGTCATACAGATGCAGGCTATCCGCGCGAATCATCTCATAGACATCATTGGTACTGTAGGATAAAATGTTGCCCTTACTCGTGTCGCAGAGTAAAAATCCGACAAATAAGAGCACGGCAAGCGTCATACGGTATTTAAAACTTCCCATGGAGCTTCCGCCGGGGATTTCCTCCCCCTGCTCGCTGTCCGTGAGGGTCGGGTTCGCATACAGTCCTCTCTCATCCGGCGGCATCGTCAGATCGCGCCCGTAAAGGATATGTTCCCGTTGGCGCAGTTTCACACGGTTTCCCATATTTTCTTCCCTGATATATCTGGCCAGTTCCACCCGTTTTTCGGGTGTTACTTTTTTCTCTGTCATTTTTGATTCCCTTATCTCATTTTGTCCCTACATTTTATGTGAAACCGAACAAAAAAAGAACGCGCCCTTACGGGCAGCGTTCCTGTTGTCAGTGACAATGATTTTCCCTGAAAGGCGACAGTTATGGCTAACGTCTGGCAAGTTCCGCCGTGATTTCCTCCCAAGTGACGTCCTTTTCCACCATAAGCACCATCATATGATATAAAAAGTCTGAAATTTCGTATTTTATCTCGTTGGCATTGGGATTTTTGGCGGCAATCACGATTTCTGTCGCTTCTTCTCCCAGCTTTTTGAGAATTTTATCAATCCCCTTATCAAAGAGGTAGTTTGTATAGGAACCGTCTTTCGGATGGACCTTCCTGTCCTGAATCACGGCAAAGACCTGCTCGAAGACCTTTAAGGGATTGGTCTCCTCATATTCCTTTTCCATAATCTTGTTAAAGAAGCAGGAATGTGCTCCCGTGTGGCAGGCCGCGCCTACCTGAGAGACCTTAGCCAGAATGGTATCCTTATCGCAGTCTGCGGTCAGGGATTTCACGTACTGGTAATGGCCGCTGGTCTCGCCTTTGATCCACAGCTCATCGCGGCTTCTGCTGTAATAGGTCATTTTACCGGTCTGCAGGGTCATCTGATAGGCTTCCTCGTTCATGTAAGCCACCATCAGCACCTCGTCCGTTTTATAGTCCTGCACCACCACAGTCACATGACCGTCGGAATTTAGCTTAAATTCTTCCCAAGGGAGTACAGATTCAAAAGTATTGACTGGGATATCGTTGTTTTTACACAGCTCCTTGATGGGCAGAAGCTCTTTGGCGTTCTCGTTGATGGCATAGCCGGAAATGCCGCAAATATTGTCCTTTGCCAAAATCTCCAGAATCTTATCCAAAGAGACCTCCGGCACGGATGCGATCATGGGGAAACGGGAAACAGCGATGGCTTCCTTGAGACAGGTTTCCTTTACCAGAATGATCTCATCTACATAAGATTCCATCAACTCCTCGTGTTCCGTAATGGCGGAAACCTCCGTCACACAGGCTACGATCTTATCTTTACCGAATTTCTTGGAGACCTCCTCCGTGATTTCAATGTTGCTTTGCTTGGAATAGTTTAAGGCCGCCTTTTTACAACCCGCATAGAGGAGTTTTTTGACATCCTCCATACGTTTCACATTGCCGGCCCCGATCACGGGAATCTCCGCCTCGCTGCAGATATCCTTGATGATATCAAGGGCTTCCTCGTGGGCGGCATCGCCTTCGGACATATCGTAAACAATCAGCTCGTCGGCGTTGTTATCGCTGTAATATTTTGCCAGAGCCGCCGGATTCGTATCTAAAATAGTGCTGTCCGTAAAGCTTTTTACGGCGTTTCCCTTATAAAGATAAATACAGGGAATAAATTTCTTGTATCTCATACTTAAATGTCTGTCCTTTCTTTCGTCCAATCTATCATTTTTATTCTCGTGTGTATTTACTGTCCGTCACGCCGTACTTCATTGCCGACAGCCGATTTTGCGTCTGTTTGTTACAGCGCGCCCTTGGTGCTGAGAACACCCTCAACGCGCGGATCAAAAGCAGTCGCTTCGTCCAGCGCCTTACCAAAGGCCTTAAACATGGCCTCGATCATGTGATGGGCATTTTCGCCGCTCATCATTCTCAAATGCAGATTCATGCCTGCGCTGTAGCTGACGGCATAGAAAAACTCCCGCACCAGTTCCGTGTCCAGCTCTCCCACCCGCTCTGTCGGAAAGACGCAATCGCAGGAAAACCAGGGTCTGCCGCATAAATCAATGGCACACAGGCATAAAGCATCGTCCATGGGCAGGATAAAGGAACCGTAGCGTCTGATGCCCGCCTTATCGCCAATGGCATCTTTGATGGCAGTGCCCAGGGCAATACCGACATCCTCTACCGTGTGATGACCGTCCACTTCCAGATCGCCATTGACCGAAAGGGTCAAGTCAAAGAAGCCGTGTTTGGAAAAGCCTGCCAGCATATGGTCAAAAAAACCGATGCCGGTCTTGAACTCACTCTTTCCCGCACCGTCGATGTTCAGGGTCAGGTCGATATCCGTTTCCTTCGTCTTACGGGTAATGTGTGCCGTTCTATCCATGATGATGCCCTCCCTCTTTTTCATACAGAGAATGCCGCATTTTAGGCATTCTCTTATGCGAAACTTAGTAATTCTTGGCGTCACATCCTATGATGGGACGCCTTTAGAATTACTTTTCGCATTTGGAAAATCGTACTTTGATCGAGTTCGCGTGTGCAGTCAGTCCTTCTCTCTCGGCAAAAATTTCGATCTCTTTGTGTGCCTTCTCAAGCGCCTCCCGTGAGTAAGAAATCAGGCTGGTTTTTTTCATAAAATCGTCTACATTTAAGGGCGAGAAAAACTTCGCCGTGCCGTTTGTGGGCAGAATGTGATTAGGGCCTGCGTAGTAATCTCCCAGCGGCTCCGAGGAGTATTCGCCCAGAAAGATCGCGCCCGCATTTTTGATTTTTGTCATCACCTGATAAGGATCCTTTGTCAGAATCTCCAAGTGTTCCGAGGCGATGGCGTTTGCCGTCTCAACCGCATCTTCTAGGCTGTCTGCCAGCAGGATATAGCCGTAATTGTCCAGAGACTTCCGCATGATATCCACTCGGGGCAGTTCCTGTAAAAAGCCTTCGATTTCAGCGGATACTTTATCCGCCAGAGACTCGTCGGTGGTAATGAGGATGGCGCTTGCCAGCTCGTCATGCTCCGCCTGCGACAAAAGGTCCGCCGCTACATAGCGGGGATTGGCGGTTTCGTCAGCGATCACCAGGATCTCGCTCGGTCCTGCAATGGAATCGATGCTCACATAGCCGAAGCAGGCTTTTTTTGCGAGGGCAACAAAGATATTGCCGGGTCCCACGAGCTTATCGACTTTGGGGATGCTCTCGGTCCCGAATGCCATGGCGGCGATTGCCTGCGCACCGCCCACCTTATAGATTTCATCAACGCCCGCGATCTTAGCCGCAGCCAGCGTAGCTGCGGGAACCTTACCGTCCGCTCCTGCGGGCGTGGTCATAATGATTTTTTCAACACCGGCCACCCTTGCAGGGATAACGTTCATTAGAAGACTGCTGGGATAAGCCGCTTTGCCGCCGGGTACATAGACGCCTGCTATGGCAATCGGCAAAATTCTTTGCCCGAGCAGCGTGCCGTCAGGCTTGGTATCGATCCAGCTGTTGCGCAGCTGCTTTTTGTGAAACGCTTCAATATTTGCGGCGGAGCGTTCCATCGCCGTAAAAAACGGTTTGTCGATCTGCGCACAGGCCTCGTCGATCTCCGCCTGTGTGACACGCAGATTCTCCGCACTCACATTCCATTTATCAAATTGACTGGTATAGTCAAAAACTGCTGCATCGCCCTTTTCACGAACATTGGCGATAATATCCGCTACTACTTTTTCATATTGTCCGTAATTGTTGGGGCTCCTTTTTAAAAGATTATCCAGGATATCCTTTCTGGTCTCAGCCGTCAAACGTATTGTTCTCATTTTCTTATTTCCCTCTCTGTTAATCCGCAATGCTGTAGTTTAAGCGAACCGTGATGGATGCGGTCTTCTTTCTGGAGCTGGTGTCAAAATAGCCGCCGTAGCTGTATTCGGTATTGCTGTTCTGGGCCGTGATCTGGAAAACACCCAGATTTGCATTCAAGAGCTGTCCCGCACGTGCACCGGATCCCTGCGCCATCAGATCGATTCTGCTCTTTGCGTTTTCGGTGGCTTCCGCAATCAGATCCAGCTTTAATTCATCCAGTTTGGTATAGTAATATTCGGGTTCATCCGAGGCAAACTGCACACCGGATTCGATCAAACCGGAAATATCACGGGAAATACTTTCGATCTTATCGATGTCTGTCGATGTAATGGATACATTCTGGTAAAGATCGTAGCCGTCGATGTATTCCCGGATCCTGTCGCCGTTTTCGTTGTATTCATACTCCCAGCGTGTGCTGATGGTAACGGAGCTGAATACCATTTCGTCCTCCTTCACGCCACTGTCCACCAGATATTTGCGGATAAGCTCGGCATCCTTCTTGATGGAACGATAAGCATCCTGCGTGGTCTTTCCCTGTCCCGAAAAGCTGCCGCGCCAGACGATCAGATCCGCCTCAAAATCGCAGTTCGCGGAACCTGTCGCGGACAGGCCTTCACTGCCGGAAGTCTTCTTATAGCTGACGATATTCTGCGAAAAGATGGTGACACAAGCAATGGCGCACACTCCTGCTATCAGCGCAATGATAATACCCTTCCACTCTTTCATACGATTTTTCTCCTCCCTGTTCTCTGCTTTCATTTCTGTCTTTTCTTCCAAAGCTTTATGCTCCTTGGCCTGTCTAATGTTTCGTTTTCAGTCTTACAGATGTTCTCTCAATTCACCGATCAACCGTTTGATTCGCTCGGGCTCCATCTGCATACTGACCTGATTCACGATCATCCGCGCAGACAACGGACAAATCTCCTCCAAAACTACCAGTCCGTTTTCTTTCAAGGTAGACCCGGTCTCCACAATATCCACGATCACATCCGAAAGTTCTACGATCGGCCCCAGCTCCACGGAACCGTTTAACTTGATGATATCCACCGTCTGGTGCTTTTTGTTGTAAAAGTAATCTTTGGCGATGTTAGGGTACTTGCTGGCAACGCGGATCATTTCATGATGTTGTAACAGTTCCCTGGCACTTTTGGGTCCACAGACACACATTCGGCACTTGCCGTAGCCAAGATCCAACACTTCGTAGACCCGCCTGTTTTCCTCCATGATCGTGTCCTTACCGACAACGCCGATATCCGCGGCGCCATATTCCACGTAGGTCGGTACATCCGGCCCTTTCGCCAGGAAAAATCTTAATTTCAGTTCTTCGTTTACAAAGATCAGTTTGCGCGAAGCCTTATCTTTCATTTCCTCGCAGGTAATACCGATCTTCTCCAGAAGATCCATGGTTTTATTGGCAAGACGCCCTTTCCCCAGGGCGAATGTCAGGTATTTTTCTTCACTCATGCAACAGTTCCACTCTCTTTCCGGAAGCCCGCATTCCCTTAGCTTCCATCAGTTTTTCCGGGAAATCATTTTCCGTATAATACAGTTTTACAGGTTCCTCTATTCCTGTGATCATCACATTCTGCCGCCCCATTGCCGCCAGGAGGTCATCCACCACGATCACAAAACCGATGGCTGCCGCTTCCTTGCCAAACTGAGAAAGCAGTTTGTCGTAGCGCCCGCCCTTTACGATCGCGTCGCCTACGCCGTAGGTGTAACCCCTAAAAATGATGCCTGTGTAGTAATTATACTTGCTGAGCATCCCCAGGTCAAAAGAAACATATTTTTCCACCCCGTAGCTGCAAAGCGTCTGATACACTTTTTCCAGCCGCTCAATGGCATGGCGGGACCGTTTATTGGAGACTGCGTTTTTAGCGTCCTCCAAAATATTGACAGACCCAAACAGATCGCTTACCCGCAGCAGAAGTTCCTTGTCCTTTTTATTTACGCCCACACGTTCCAGCAGTTCCTCTGCTCCGAAATAGTTTTTTCCGGAAATAAACTCCCGAAGCTCCAGCTCCGTCTCCTCGTCAAGCCCTGCCTCCTCGCAGATGCCTTTAAAATATTCCAGATTGCCGACGCTGATCTGAAAATCAGAAAGCCCTGCATGATAAAGCGCCTCAATCGTCAGGGCGATCATCTCCGCGTCCGCCTGTATGGAATCGTCCCCGATCAGCTCCGCTCCCATCTGTGTCACTTCCTTCAGTTTTCCCTGCAATTCGGAAGTATTGGTAAAGGTATTTCCCTGATAACAGAGGCGGATCGGTACATTTTCGTCTGTAAAATATTTTGCCGCACAGCGGGCAACGGAGGGTGTAAAGTCAGGTCGCAGTACCAGTGTATTTCCCTCCTTGTCAAAAAACTTATACAGTTCTTTGGAAGGCGTTGTCCCTACTTCCTTAGAAAATACATCAAAAAACTCGAAGGTCGGCGTTTGGATATCGAGATAGCCAAAGCAGTGTATCTTCTCCTGCAAGAAGCGTTCCACGATCGTTTTTTTGGCCTTTTCCTCACCGTAGATATCACGCACGCCCTCGGGGGTATGTACTAATTTTTTATTCATTGATTTCCATGCCTTTCTGTATCGGTAACTTTCCGTATTATCGCTATTAAGTTAAGCTCTCTACACTATACTCTACTTGCGCCGGTTTGTAAATCCTTTCATCGCCCCTTAATCCACTCTGTCTTCCAAATCTTTTTGGAGCATATCCAGATAAGGCACTAAAATGCCGTGCTTCTTCGGCAGTATATATGCGGGATTCAACTCGTCAAAGCGGAAGCTCTTGCGCCCACCCTCCTTGGACCGGTCCCAGAAATAACGCAGCATCTCGTAGGGCAGATAATAAAAGAGGTCTTTGTGGGAATAGTAAATCAGAAAAAAGGCGATTCCCTTTTGCTTTTCAAACTGTCCCATAAATTCCACCTGATGATCGTGGATATTTTGCAGGGAAAAGGTGTCGACGGCGCATTCCTTGGCGTCAAAGCAGACGGGAATCCCCTGCACCGCACCGATATAGTCTACTGTACTCTTCTGATCGAAGTAAGCCAGCGTAATATGATGGCTCTCCTTATCAATGTTGATGGGCGTGATGGGAGTCGGTATTTTCTGGATCAAGGCCAGGCCGTTCTCCAAATATTTTTCATTGGTGCGGTTGATCAGATCCTCCAGTGTGGAGCCGCGCAGCCCGCGGGAGTTCCAAGTTGCCATTGTAATCCTCGTTTTGAAGTATCATTCTATTCTACTCTATATAGGAATGGAATTGCAATGGATTTTACGGCAATGCGTAAACCCTGTGTCAAACAAGCTTCTTCGTTTATCTGATTATACTCCTACCGAAAAAAGAAATCAAGAACAAATGTTCTGCTTTAGTTTGGATCGGAGACACACTTAAAAATGAATGGCATTTCGCAAGAAAACGTACGTTCGCTCAGATCCGCAAAAGGCGCGTCAAGCAGCGGAAATACTACTTGATACGCGTGTAAAAGCTGTGCCTGCACGCCGAATTTTTGACGGTAGCTTTCATTCCACTTTTTGTCGCCGTACTTGTAATCTCCCAACAGCGGATGACCGATACTTGCCAGATGCGCACGAATCTGGTGGGATTTTCCCGTAAACAGTTCCACTTCCAGAAGGGTTTTGTCACGTTCGATCCGCAGGGGACGGTAAGCGGTTTTAATTCGGGCGGCATCTGATTTTGGCGGACGCGATGAGGTAACGTTGCCAGTTATATTCTTTTGCGAATGTTGTGGCGCAGACAGGCGCGTCTTAAGCATCGAAGATACCGTTACCCGATTTGTCCGCTCATCTTTCCAAAGAACACCTTCGATCAACTGCGCCTTAGTAATCTGCCCTTTCACATAGGTTTGATAAAATTTGTGGAGTGTCCGTTCCTTCAACAGTTTCCCCAACAGCTGTGCGCCCTGTAAGGACTTGGCACAAAGCACGATACCGCTGGTGTTGCGGTCTAAGCGATTGCAGACAGAAGGCTTAAAAAAGCGCAGCTCGTTCGCCGTCAGAAAGCCGCTTCGCAAAAGATAGCCGATCAGCCACTCGTTCAGGGAAAGGTCCGTCTTTTTGGCTTTCTGAGAGAGGATACCCGCCGGTTTATCCGCAATCAGGACATGATCGTTTTCATAGATCACCTGAATGTCCGCCAGTTTTTCATAGGCCGTCGCATACTCCGGCACCAAAGTTTTCAAGTGGTCAATTGACGCGACCTCATCTTCTGCCGTATTTGCGCCGTCTTTTAACAATGCAGCGGCCGTTCCCATAAACTTAGAGAGTGTTTCCGGCGCAAAAAACACTTTGACACAGTCTCCCGTGACAATTTTTTCGCTTCCGTCCGCCTTTTTATCATTCAAGGTGATATTCTTTTTTCGCAGCATCTTGTAGAGGAAGCCGCTGCCCGCGTTTGGCAGGAGCCGATGCAGATATTTGTCAAGCCGCTGTCCGGCTTCCCTGTCGGTAATGATCGTTTGATACATGGCAATGTTATCCCGTTTGACTCGCTACAAATGTAATGATTCGGCTGTTTCGTGCTTTTCCCGATCCACGCCTCTTTATCAGATGGAAACGGAATACAGCAGTTCGATGATTTCCTCTCTCTGCGGATGTTCTTTCACATCCATCTCCACCAACCGACTGAGTCGGTCAATATATCCTTCCTCCTGAGAAAATATGTTAACCGTCACATTTTTTATGCCTTCCTGCACAAGCATCTTTTCCAAATGTTTTTGCGCCTGCTGTACATCACAGGCCGCATCTTCCGTAATCCCGCAGAGGATACCGCCCTTTAAGGCCATGTGGCTGATGGAAAAATTCTTCTGATAGGAGGTAAAGTATAGGTCATAAAAGACGGTCAGTTTCTCATCATAGGCGCAAAGAACATTCCTTAAGCGCTCACTGCACCCTTTCGCCCTGAAAAAAATAATAAAGTTGATCAGGCTCTTGCAGGCTGGCAGGCATCCTAAAACAGCAACGATCGTCAGCAGATTCTTGCTGCTCCCGGTTTTTACGTATCCGCTGCAGTAGAGTCCTGAGCTGATTGCAAAATACAGCAGGGTTCTGAGCACAGTGTAGAGTTTTCGGTTTTGCAGGTAGCCGTAGCTGCCCTTGGGGGTCAAAAGATTTTTCATCATTTCTCCTTCACATCAAAATCTGTAACATATTCGGTACGCTCTGCGTCGCCAGATACAAAAGCTTCATCGGAAGACCGCAGACCGAAACAGGTTTTCCTTTCAGGTTGTCCCTAAGAGCCGTTTCCACTACCCGCTTTGCGGTCTCCATGGTCAGTTTCTTAAGGCTGCTCATAGAGGATGGATCGTTATAAGCATATTCCAAAAAAGGCGTATCCACGGGCCCGGGACAGACCGTTGTCACATGGATGCCTTTCGACTGCAATTCTTTTGCCAGTGCACGGCCCAAGGAGTACACATAGGCCTTTGACGCGGCATAGACCGCAAAATCCGCCTGCGGCAGAAAGGCCGCTCCTGAAGCCAGTTCTATGATACGGCTGCCCTTCCTCATGTAAGGCAGACAGATCCTTGTCATCTCTGTCAGGGCGAAAACGTTTACGTGCAGCATCTCCATGCAAGTTTTTGTGTCAAGTGTAAAGAAGGGACCATATTTCCCCGTGCCCGCACAATTCACCAACACGGTGATCCTCGCATTGCTGATTGCCAGCACTTCCGCAAACTGCGCAAGCTCTTTCTCACTTGTCAGGTCGATGGCGATGGCGCGGGTCTTTGTCTGCACTTGCGCAGCCAGCGCGTCAAGCTTCTCTTTTCTGCGGGCCAGCAGCCAGATCTCGTCCGTCTTTTTTAGCAGGCTGTCCAAGCGCCCCGCAAATTCCCGGCCCATACCGGAGGATGCGCCTGTGATTATGGCAATATTCATTACGCTTTCCTTTCACTTTTTCTTCTGATGCACATTGCGGATCGTCTTCTTTCTTCTTTTTCCGACATCCGCCATGCGGTTTTGTTTGCCGCTCTGTGCGCCCGATTGACTGCCTCCTGTCCTTTTTGCAGACAGCTCAGCTTTGGCAGGTCGTCTGCCGCCGCTGTTCATGGCCGTCTTCTTCCGCCCTCCCGCGTTTTCTGCTGCTGTTTTCATCTTCCGCGGCCGAATCAGGCATTTTTTATCAAAACCGATTAGATCCTCCCTGCCGCCCTTGATGAGGGCTTCCCGCACCAGTTCGTAATTGTTTGGATTGCGGTACTGGATCAACGCCCGCTGCATCGCCTTTTCATGCGGATTCTTGCAGACATACACCTCTATCCCGTCTCGGGGATCGATACCCGTGTAGTACATGACCGTGGACACGGTGGAGGGTGTCGGGTAGAAATCCTGCACCTGTTCGGGCATGTAGCCAAGATCGCGCAGATACTCCGCCAGTTCGATTGCTTCTTTCAAGGTGGAGCCCGGATGCGATGACATCAGGTATGGCACGAGGAACTGCTTTTTCCCCAGTTTTTCGTTCAGTCCGGTGTATTTCTTTACAAAGGCTTCATAGACGGCCTTTTTCGGCTTGCCCATCAGAGTCAGCACTGCGTCCGAAATGTGCTCCGGTGCAACTTTTAATTGACCGCTGATATGATGTTCCACCAATTCACGGAAAAACATATCATCAGAATCGGCCAGCAGGTAGTCAAAGCGGATACCTGAGCGGATGAACACCTTCTTTACGCCGGGCAGCGCACGCAGCTTTCGTAAGAGCGCAAGGTAATCGCCATGATCCGCCTCCAGATTGGGACAGGGCGTGGGAAAAAGGCACTGTCTGTCCTTGCAGACACCTTTTGACAGCTGTTTTTGACAGGAAGGATGCCGGAAATTGGCGGTGGGACCGCCCACATCGTGGATATAGCCCTTAAAATCGGGATCCTCTATCATCAGCGCTGCTTCCCGCAAAATGGATTCGTGGCTTCTGACCTGTACCGTCCTGCCCTGATGGAAGGTGAGGGCGCAAAAATTACAGCCGCCGAAGCACCCTCTGTTGCTGACCAGCGAGAATTTGATCTCGGAAATGGCGGGAACGCCGCCTGCCGCTTCATAAGAAGGATGATAGGTCCGCATATAAGGCAGATCATAAACGTCATCCATCTCCTGCACGGAAAGCGGCGGCTGAGGCGGATTCTGCACTGCATAGATACCATTCGGATAAGCCTCGATCAGGGCCTTTCCCGTAAAAGGATCTGTATTTTGATACTGGATCTGAAAGCTTTCGGCATACCGCTTCGGTTCTGCCTTCAGCTCCTCATAGGAAGGCAGGGCGATACCGTCTAAAATGCCGCTTTTATCCTTTGTGCGCCAAACCGTCCCCGGGATAAAGGTGATATCCCGCACGGCAATGCCGCTATTAAGCGCCTCCGCGATCTCCACGATGGACTTCTCTCCCATGCCGTAGGATATCAGGTCTGCCTGACTGTCTAACAGGATGGAACGTTTGAAGCTGTTTGACCAGTAATCGTAGTGCGCAAGCCGTCTTAAGCTGGCCTCGATACCGCCGATCACAATGGGCACGTCCTTATAGACCTTGCGGATGAGATTTCCGTAGACGACCGTCGCATGGTCGGGACGTTTTCCCATCACGCCGCCGGGGGTGTAGGCATCCGTTGGCCTGCGTTTTCCCGAGACAAAATAGTGGTTGACCATGGAATCCATGTTGCCGCCGGAGACAAGAAAAGCCAGTCTGGGCCGCCCCAAAACCGTGATGCTTTTCTCATCCTTCCAGTCGGGCTGGGAAATGATGCCTACGCTGTAGCCATGGGCCTCCAAAACCCTGCTGATAATGGCATGACCAAAGGAAGGATGATCTACATAGGCGTCCCCGATCACATAGACAAAGTCAAGCTGCGCTATGCCCTGTGCTTCCATATCCTGTTGTGAAATCGGTAGAAAACTCATGCCAGCACTCCCTCGTCTATCAATTCCCTAAAACCATACGTATAATAGTCTGCCAGCCTGCGCTTTTCCGTATCCTGGTATTCGGAATATTTGTCATAGACAGCGCAGACCTGCATTCCCGCTGCTTTTCCTGCCTGAATGCCAGGGATGATATCCTCAAAAACCAGACAGTTTTCGGGCGCAACGGACAATTCTTTCGCAACAGCCAGATAAATGTCAGGGGCAGGCTTACCCTTCTCCACCTCGCAGGCCGTCATGATACAGCCAAAGCAGGCTTCCATCTGATGCGCCTGCACCACATTTTCCACTAACTGTCTGGAATTGCTGGTGGCGATCCCTGCTTTGATGCCGTGTTCCTGACAGTAGGCAAGAAGTTCCCGCACGCCCTCCTTGACGGGCACTTCATGGGCATATTTGTCCCATGCCATGCGGTTCCAGTCCGCTTTGATTGTTTCCAGATCGTCAGGCAGGGCGAACCGCTCCTTGAAATAAGCCGCTGTCTCGGAAAAACTCATACCTTCGATACAGGCCTGCAGATTTTCCGGCAGTTCAATGCCAAACTTTCCGAGATATTCGATATCGATGGCTCTCCAGATCCACATGGAATCCACCATGGAGCCGTCCAGATCAAAGATAACCGCTTCTACCATCCTGTGTCCCTCTCTGCGTGTTTCGCTGTAATGTTCCTCTATCGTCTTTGTTCTGTATATTTTGTATTTTTTCTGGTGTTTTCTGAGCTTTTACGGTATTTCTTCCGTATGTTGTCATGCCGCAGTGTGTTTTGAGAATATACATGTACAAATCTGCAATACAGTTACTATCAGCGCCGGCTGCCCGTGTGATTCCAAAGTTCCGGGCAAATGTCATCGCCATAGTGCCTGCATGGAGAATCTATATGACAGTTTATCGCAAATCGCTGCAAAGACTTTGGCAGCCCTTATTCCGCTTTTTGTATATGGCAATCGGCATTTATTTGATCTTTTTATTGCTGCGCTTTCCCGTTCTGTCTTTGCAGTATGCCTCTACCGGCTTGAATCTCTGGTTTCAAAAGATGATACCGACACTCCTGCCCTTTATGATTCTCTCCGGCATCCTGATCCGCTTGAATCTGACGGAAGGGGTCGTCCGACTCGCTCATCCCTTCCTCCGCTTCCTGTTTCGCACCTCGCCAAACGGCACATACACTCTGATTATGGGCTTTCTATGCGGTTTTCCCATGGGCGCGCGGATCGTCGGCGAGTTGTATGCTGCGGGAAAGCTTTCCAAATGGGAAGCAGAACGTCTGCTCGCTTTCTGCAATAATATCGGTCCCATCTATTTTTTGAGCTTTGCCATGCCCATGCTTGGAATCAAAAAGGTATCAGAGCCATTTCTTATCATGTATGGGATTCCCCTGCTTTACGGTTTCATGCTGATGCGCATTTTCCCTCATATGAAACAAAGGCGCGGCATGAAAATGACTAATATGGTCAATGGTATGCAGGCAAGCAAGATGCTACAGCCTTCCGATAAATCCGTGAAATCAACTCCGCCGTCTCTTTTGGCTGCCGCTGACGAAGCTATCCTTTCAGGACTGCTTGGCATCGCAAAGCTGGGCGGTTACATGGTATTTTTTAATCTGCTCAACATCCTTTTCGTGCCGTTTTCTCAGCTTTCACCGGGACTTTTGGGCCTTTACAACTGCATTTTGGAGATCACCAGCGGAATTGACCGATGCGGTCAGTTTCTCCCTTATACCGTGTTGATTCTTCTGCCTTTCGGCGGATTATCCTGTATCGGCCAGACTTACAGTATGATCTGCCGCGCAGACCTCTCGATCGGCCCATATCTGGTACATAAAATCGTACAAACCGCTCTCACGGCGTTTTGCTATGCGCTCTGGCAACCCTTTTAGCCCTGCCTGCGGCCCTCTCTGATACGATTGCATTTTTTATCATCTATTCTATTTTTTGCGTTTTCTGCGCTTCTTGTGTCGCTTCCGCATCCTTCTGCTTTTCAGGAAGACCGCCGCAGAAAGGGCTGCGCCGACAACGATCAGGGCACAGAGCAGACAGATCTTCAGGAAATCTCCTACTGTGGGGGTATAGGACGCATCTTCTGTCTGTTTCCGACGGATCTCCACATAGTTTTTCTGATCCGCGTCCAGTTCCTGCAGTTTTTTTGCTTCCTCCGCCCGCGCGGCTGCTTCCAGTGCCTCCGTTTCGGCAAGTTCCGCAGCGATCTCCTCCTCTGTCTTATAATCCATGGAAGGCAGCGTGACCGGATTGCTTACGGTATACAAATCATAGCCGTTATAACCCCGCACCACGATCTGTGGAATGATGTGCGGAGGCGCCTGCATGGTGAAGGTGATGGTGTCTGCGGCCTTATCCGCCCAGGCGTATCTGGCAGAAAACGTTTCTCCGCCGTCATAGCTGTAGTCATAATAAAGCATGCCGCTGTCATAGTCTGCGGCAGCCAGAGAAACGGTGATCATGCCTGTATCCTGCTCCTGATCCGTCACTTCGATCATACAGACGTCGGGCTCTGTGGTGTCGGGCCGCATCACGCCTTGGGGAATTGGTACATTTAAGGTCTGATAATCCCGATAATCCGTTCCCAGCTTTTCAGAACGCAGATGAAAGTATTTTGCCGCGCAGTCGGCGTCCAGCCTGCCAAAGGCTTCCCACTGCTTTCGTCCCTCACAAAAAGGCCTGTCGTTTCCATGATCCATATGGCAGTGTTCAATCAGTACGCAGGTGAGATCCTGCTCTCTGGCATGGCGTATGATGCCGTAGTAATCATCGCCGTCGTCATTTAAGCGGGTCTTGATCCCCCGTGAGTAAAGCCCCAGTTCCTCAAGCGCTTTGATTTCGATATCGGCAAAGCTGTAGCCTTCGCTGTAATACTTGTCAAAGGCGGAAACCCAGCACTCTGCCCCAAAAAGCGTGTTGTGATCTTTTGAGAGATTATAGTGGAGACAGAACAGCATATCCGCGTTTTTTTCTTTTGCGTAAGCCACGCGGTCCTCCAGCGACATTTTGCGGTCGTCTTCTCTGGTAAGATAAACCGTTACGCCCTCGTACTGTTCTAACTCTTCTTTCATGGCCTTTGCGGTGATCAGGGTCATCTCCTTCTCCACAAAGGCGTCATACATGCCGCCCTCCTGATCGCCGCCGTGACCGGGATCAATGACAATAACAATATTTTCCGGTGTTTCCTGCGGCGCTTCGCCCTCCTGCGCGCCGACGGCTGTCGCCCGGTTCCCTTCCGGATCGTCGTAACCGACTTCTACGGCTAACACCTCGGGTGCATATGAAAAGATTGCCAACAGGACGACGAGTATTCCCATCGCTGTTTTCAATTGACTGCGGCAGATTCTGAAAATGGAAAATCGCATGGACCGTACTACTCCCTGTAAACTAAATCATCGTTTGGCATGGATGACTGCACTATTTTACTGTCGCAATTGATGATATTATGATAAGAATAAGCCGGCTTCTTTGGAAACCGGCTCATTTGCTCTGGTCATATCATGGTTGCTATGTAACTACATCAGATTTAACTCCGGTGCGGATCCGGAATCGCCCTCACCCTCGGCTTCCTTGAGCATCTTTTCCACCTCTACGGGACGAAGTTCCGCACGGTTTGCCTTAACAACCTCATAATAGCCGCTGATGGTATTGTAGAAATTCTCATAATGTTCCGTGGATGCCGTGAGGGAAGCTGTCATAATATTCTCCAGATTGGAGAGCATATCGTCTAAATACTGCATGGCTGAAGTCCTGACGCCGTTCGCTTCCATGGTGGCTTTGTTCAGGATATCCTGTGCCTGCGTCGTTGCCATGCGCACAACTTCATTTGCCTGTGCATAAGCCTGCTGCATGATCTCGTGCTCATTGATCAACTCCGTGGTCTGCACCGTCGCGTCCTTGATCAGTGCTTCCGCCTTGGAGCGGGCATCATTTAAGATCGCTTCCTTGTTGGAGATGATCTTCTGATAACGCTTGATCTCATCCGGTGTTTTCATGCGAAGCTCCCGCAAGAGCTCATCGATTTCTTCTTTATTTACGATGATGTTCGTCTTGGAGAGGGGCTGAAACTTACAGCCGTCGATGTAATCTTCAATCTCGTCGATCAGTTGTTCAATTCTGCTGCTCATGCTTGCTCCTATCTCTGATATCCATATTTTTGATAGATCATCCTCCCGACAAAGTCAGGCACACATTCTGAAATATCGCCGTTAAAACTGGCAATCTCCTTGACTGTGGAGGAACTCAGGTATGCGTATTCAAGACTGGTCGTCAAAAACACCGTATCCAGTTTTCCCGAGGAAAACTTACGGTTGGTCTGTGCGATCTGCAGCTCGTATTCAAAATCCGTGATTGCGCGCAGCCCTCTGATTGCCACGTGAATGCCCTTATCAGCGGCATAATCGATCAACAGCCCGCTAAAAGAATCGATCGTTACATTCGGCAGATCTTTGGTCGCTTCCTCTAACATTTTAACACGTTCTTCCACAGAAAACAATGGAGTCTTTGTTTTATTATTCAAGACGCTAACGGTCAATTCGTCAAAAATATCAGAGGCACGCCTGATAATGTCCAGATGCCCGTAAGTCACCGGATCAAAGCTGCCCGGATAGATTGCTGCCTTCATGAAAAGCCCTCGCCATTTTTTCAATATCGGGAAAGTGATAGCACACGACTAAAACTATGATACTATATTAAAACACTTTTGTCGAAATGTCTTTACTTTTTTGGGATTTTTTTATAAAAAACTGCGTAAAATCACTTTTTTTGACAAAAAATATGCCTGTTTGTCTTGTAAACTTTCTCTTTTTCCAAAGAAAACCCAAGCTCATCCAAATAAGTCAGGTCCGTCCTCAAAGAGGTCTCAATCACAATCAATGTCTGCTTCGTCACACAGGGAAGGTCTGCGAGTACCTGTAACACCCTCTCCTCATGACCGCAGTCATAAGGCGGATCCATAAAAATAATGTCTGCTTCCGCCTCATGGATGCCGTAAAGGGCGCTTACCGCATCCGTCTGCAGGATGGTTGCCTGATCAGCCAGATGCGTAAACTGCAGATTTTCCCGAATGCAGGACAGAGCCTTTTTCTCGTGTTCCGCAAAGTAAGCATGCCTTGCACCGCGGCTTAACGCCTCGATGCCGATGGCGCCGCTTCCCGCAAACAAATCTATAAACACTGCGTCGGGCAGATAGGGCTGCAACATATTAAAAAGGGTTTCTTTGATCCGGTCAGTGGTAGGTCTGGTATCCATCCCTTCCGGGGTTTTTAAGCGCAGGCTTCTCGCCGTTCCTGCTATTACTCTCATGTGTTCTCCTAACTCTCAGCTCGATTGACATGAATATGATGAACACACCTGCTGTTCCGAAGCAACTGTCTGAGCAATTTATTGCGAGTTTTGCGCAGGAACAAAGGGTGCCCGTTATATTCATGACTATTGCAGCCTAAGCTTTACTCCCTTACAGTCACGATGCCCAAGCTTGATCTTATTGAGTTCCAGCGTTCGCTCTCCATATTCGATGCTCTGTTCCACCGCATTTTGTGAATAATAGACAGCCTCAACCTCATCGGAAGCGGTAAGCTTCATACCCCGCACGCCGATGGCTCCCTTTTTCTTCTCGGGGATCTCCTCCACGGGGAAGCGCAGGAAATAGCCGCCCTTTGTCTGTAGAATCATATTCCGTTGCTCTTTAAATGCCACCACGCTCACCACTTCGTCGCCGTCCATCAGCTTTGTCGCTGCCACCGTGCGCTTGGCCACGTCGAACTCGCCGCCGTCCACCACCTTAAGCATCGCTTGTTTGGTGGCGAAAATCACACGGTAAAGATTTAGGTCGCTCTGACTTGCCGCATAGACAAGGGATTCTTTTGCGGAATCATAATTGCTCACATTGTCAATGGGCACTCCTTTATCCCGGAATTTACCAAACGGCAGATCCATGGCTTTTACGGTATGAAGCTGACCTGTGTTGGTAAACAGGCAGACTTTTCCGGTATTTTTGCAGACAAAGGCGAATCGGTTCTCTGTATCCGCCGCCTCCTTATTGCGCTCATAAGTAGCCGTGTCGATCGTCTTCGCATAACCGAAGCGGTCCATCAAGAAGACGATATCCATTTCCTCGATCTGCTTTTCCACATACACCGCTTCCTCCGCATTGGTGACCTGTGTGCGCCGTTTGCGCTTATATTTCTCCTTGATTTCCTCCAATTCATTGATGATGACCTGTGCCATGGAATCGCGGCGTGCCAGAATGTCTTCATAACGATAGATATTGGCAAGCGTCTCCTCATGCTCCTCGATCAAAGCCTCGATTTCCAAACCGATCAATTTATAGAGGCGCATTTCCAAAATCGCGTTCGCCTGCTTTTCGCTAAACTGCAGCTGGGCCGCCATCACTTTGGATTCTCTGGACTTGAATTTGATGCCGTCGATTTTGCCTTCCACCAGGCAGGCTTTGGCCATCGCACGGTCCTTGGACCCGCGCAGGATCTCGATGATCAAATCGATTACGTTGCAGGCTTTGATCAGACCTTCCTGGATCTCCTTGCGCTCCAGTTCCTTTTCCAGCAGATTTTTATATTTTCTGGCCGCGACCTCGTACTGGAAATTGACGCTCTCGCGGATGATCTCTTTTAAGCCCATGGTCTCCGGGCGTCCGTCTGAGATGGCCAGCATATTGACGCCAAAGGTATCTTCCAGACGGGTCTTTTTGTAGAGCAGATTCTTAAAGTTTTCGATATCGGCGTCTTTGCGCAGCTCAATGACGATGCGGATGCCTTCTTTGGAGGACTGGTTCGTGATATCCACGATATCCTGCGTTTTTTTCGTCTCTGCAAGGGCCGCCACATCCATCAGGAATTTACCGATATTAGCGCCGATCATGGTATAAGGGATCTCGGTGATGACCAGGTTGGTCTTGCCGCCCTTGGCCTTCTCTACTTCCACCTTGCCGCGCAGTTTGATCTTGCCCATGCCCGTCTCATAGATTTCAGGCAGTTCATCCTGGTTGATGACGATGCCGCCTGTGGGAAAATCGGGGCCTTTGACATAGCGCATCAGCTCTCTGGTGGTGATGTTTTCATCGAGCATATAGGCTTTGGTGGCATCGATCACCTCCGCCAGATTGTGAGGCGGGATGTTGGTCGCCATACCGACGGCGATGCCCTCCGAACCATTTACCAAAAGATTGGGGATCTTTACGGGCAGGACGCACGGCTCCTTCTCCGTCTCGTCAAAGTTAGGAATGAAGTCCACTACGTCCTTGTCCAGATCAGCCAGAAAAGCTTCCTGCGTGATCTGCTCCAGGCGTGCCTCCGTGTAACGCATGGCCGCCGCGCCGTCGCCCTCGATATTGCCAAAGTTGCCGTGGCCGTCGATCAGAGGCAGGCCTTTTTTGAAGTCCTGCGACATCACCACCAGCGCTTCGTAGATGGAACTGTCTCCGTGGGGATGATATTTACCCATGGTATCGCCGACGATACGGGCTGATTTGCGGTAAGGCCTGTCATAACGGATGCCCAGCTCGTGCATATCATAGAGCGTCCGCCGCTGTACCGGCTTTAAACCGTCCCTGACATCGGGCAGAGCTCTGGCGATAATCACGCTCATGGCATAGTCAATAAAAGATTTCTGCATGACCTCTGAGTATTCTGTTTTGATGATTCTGTCATCCATTTTTATTCTCTCTCTTTTCAGGAAAGCATTCCTGCTCATCTATTTTCTGATCATAATTATCATGACATCTACAGCTTCACGCCGTTACGCTATATATCCAGCTCCGCCTCCTGCGCGTTCTTGTAGATAAAAGTCTTTCTGGGTGCCACCTCCGTGCCCATCAGCATCTCCGTGACCTCACTGGCCATGCGGGCATCTTCGATCTCAACCTGCTTTAAATATCTGGTATCGGGGTCAAGCGTGGTCTCCCAAAGCTGTTCGGCATCCATCTCACCAAGACCCTTATATCTCTGTAAGGTAAACGGGCCTTTATGCTTTTTTCGGTATTTTTCCAGAGCTTTATCGTCGTAGAGATACTCCTCCGCCCCTTTGGAGGGCATCGCCTTATAGAGGGGCGGCATGGCGATGTAAACATGACCCTCATAAATCAGTTCAGGCATGAATCGATAAAACAGAGTCAGCAACAGCGTGGATATATGTTCGCCGTCCACGTCCGCATCGGCCATGATAATGATCTTATCGTAGCGCAGTTTGGAAATGTCGAAGTCGTTGCCGTACCCTTCCGAAAAGCCGCAGCCGAAAGCATTGATCATGGTCTTGATTTCGGCATTTGCCAGCACCTTATCGATACTGGCCTTCTCCACGTTCAGGATTTTACCGCGAATCGGCAGAATTGCCTGGTACATGCGGTTTCTGGCAGTTTTCGCGCTGCCGCCCGCGGAATCACCCTCCACGATAAAGATTTCGCATTTGGAAGCGTCCTTCGATTCGCAGTTGGCAAGTTTGCCGTTGGTATCAAAGGAGAACTTCTGCTTGGTCAGCAGATTGGTCTTTGCTTTCTCCTCCGTTTTACGAATCTTTGCCGCCTTTTCCGCGCAGCCGATGATGCTCTTTAAGGTTTCCAGATTGCGGTCAAAAAAACGTACGATCTCGTCGCCTGTTACCTTACTGACTACCTTGGCCGCGTCCTGATTGTCCAGCTTCGTCTTCGTCTGGCCCTCGAAACGGGGATCGGGATGTTTAATGGAAACGACCGCCGTCATGCCGTTTCTCACATCCGCACCGGTGAAGTTCACGTCCTTTTCCTTTAAGATGTTAAGGCCTCTGGCATAGGTATTGATCACGTTTGTGAACATGGTCTTAAAGCCTGTCAGATGGGTACCGCCTTCGGCGTTGTAGATATTGTTACAAAAACCCAGCACATTCTCGTGAAACTCGTTCACATACTGGAAGGCGCCTTCTACGGTGATCCCTTCCGCTTCGCCTTTAAAGTAGATGACATCGCAGACTGCCTCGCGGCTCTTGTTTATATCCTTGATAAAACCAACGATGCCCTCGGGCTCATGATACTCGATATGCTCGACCTCAGTCCCTCTCTTATCCTCGTAGATGATGGTAAGTTCCGGATTTAAGTAAGCAGTCTCATGGAGGCGGCTCTTGACTTCGTCCTCCTTAAAACGCGTTTTGTCAAAGATGGTATCGTCCGGCAGGAAATTGACAGTGGTGCCCGATTCTCTGGTCTTTCCCACCACGGGAAGAAGGCCGTCCTTTAATTCCAGCGTGGGAATGCCGCGCTCATAGTGATCCTCATAGATCTGCCCGCCGGTCTTTACGGTCACATGCAGATATGTGGACAGCGCATTGACCACCGAAGAGCCCACACCGTGGAGTCCGCCGCTGGTCTTGTAAGCGTCGTTGTCAAATTTGCCGCCCGCATGGAGGGTCGTGAAAACCAGCCTTTCCGCGCTGATTCCTTTTTCGTGCATCCCCACGGGAATACCGCGTCCATTATCCGAGACGGTGGCGGAACCGTCCGCCTCAAGCGTCACCCTGATGGTGCTGCAAAAGCCCGCCAGATGTTCGTCCACCGCGTTGTCCATGATTTCGTAGATCAGGTGATTCAAGCCTTTGGTGGATACACTGCCGATGTACATTCCGGGGCGTACCCGCACAGCTTCCAACCCCTCCAAAACATGAATGCTGGAAGCGTCATATGTGTTTGTTTCCGTTTTTGCCATAATTACCTCTTACTTTTTTAGTCAACAGTGCAAGCTCCCTTCCCTGTTTACCCTAATGTCTGCGCACTGCTAATTATTGCTGCATATTAACATGCGTAGTATACCATACATTTAGTGCGTTTGCAAAGGCAAAATACCATATCCTGTGGGAAATTGTCAGTCAGAATGTCTTCCACGCTGTCAGCATCTGTGCAGACAGGATGGTAAGCCATGTCAATTCTCGACGACCTCATATAAATACTCCCGTCCGCGCTTTCCGATCCGTGTCAACAGCCCGATTTCCCGCAAAACAGGCACCACAGATCCCGCGAGATCCCGATGGATCTTGGCCGCCGCCGCAAACTCCTTTACCGTAAAGCTGTCGCTTAACTCGCAGGGAATCACTTGCATAAAGTCCTCTGCGCGCTCGATCACAGTCTCCTCGACCAGTGCAAGCGGCATCCTGTCATAGCGCGAGGAACCGCGTTTCCTGTTTTTGCTCCAGCCGTTCAAAAGACGGTATTCGTCCATATCGATCAGCGGAAAGATAAGCTTTAGGTTAGGATCCTTCAAAAACGCCTTGATGCGGTATAATTCGGGAAAGGCATGGTAAATGCTGCCCTTTATGGGGGATTTATGGCGCTCGGAGAGTTCCCCGGTCGCCTCGTCCATCCACAGCACCCACTTCGCATGAGGGATCGGATACACTACCGTCACCTGATAAAGGGGCAGAAAGGCCGCAAGCTTGGGCCGCAGGTTCTCAAAATGCCCGTTCTGGATCTCGATGATGTGTCCCTCTTTGTAAATATCCGCGATAAATCCCTCCACAGGCACCTCATGATAATCTTCATTCGGCTCATAGTAGAGCTTCATCACCGCATGGACCGTCTTTTCCTGCAGCGTACCGAACCCGTGAGGATCATGTTGTTTTAATAACACCTTACATTTTGCACGTTCAAATGCGTTCTCATTCATGTCCTTCAGTATACCAGATATAGTGGCGTCGAACAAGTGTTTTCACAAAATATGCGCAAATGTATGAGAAATAATTTACAAAAGAATGATTGTAGGATATACTATAATAGAATATTTACGGAATTTGCCATTATATGAAGACAGGACATAGAACGGGAACCACAGATATGCGTACACTAGGACACCGCCTGAGAAAAGGCATCAGACAACTGAAAGATGTGTTGATCGGCAGGACGCAGATCACAAACAAGCTGAAATTCTACCTGATGATCGGCTCTGTTATGTCTGTCCATGTGCTCCTGCTCTGTGTATTTTATGTCTTTCGTGTGATACCGCTGTTTATCTTTAATATTTGCAGCATTGCCACTTACCTCACCTGCTTTCATCTGATTCACAAAGGCAGGGAGCATTATCTCAAGATTTATTTTATTACCTATCTGGAAGTTATCCTGCATTCATTCGCCGCCTGCCTGGTTCTCGGCTGGCAGTACGGCTTTGCCCAGTATATCATCGCCATCATTCCTGTCGGTTTCTATATCTGCTATATGCTGGACATCAACCGCAGGAAAATAAAGATTGCCATTTCACTGGCTGTCATCTCCATGTTTGCTTTTTTTCTCTGTAAGATACTGTCATTTTACAGAGAGCCCCTTATCATTTTGGACAATGAGATTTTCGAACTTTCTCTTTATATTTTCAATGCCAGCTGCACCTTTGTCTTCCTGATTCTGTTTACGCTGGTGTTTGTATTTGAAATCAGGCTTTCCAGCAATCAGCTGCAGCATCAGAATGCTATTCTGGATAAACTTGCCAGTACGGATCCTTTGACCGGATTATACAACCGCCGCAGTATGGATGTGTTTCTTTCGCAGGCGGTCGAATCCGATGTTAGCTTTGCACTCATCATGTGTGATATCGATGATTTCAAGAAGGTGAATGATACCTACGGACATGATTTTGGTGATGTGGTCTTAAAAGGCGTTGCAAAAATAACTACGGAACAGGTGCGGGAAAAGGGCTATGTCTGCCGCTGGGGCGGCGAGGAGATTCTCATCCTGTTAAACAACGCTTCGGAGGAAAGTTCTTATCGCATCGCAGAGAATATCCGCAGAAACGTAGCGAACAAAGTGTTTGATCTGAATGAGAAATGGATTCACTGCTCGCTTACCTTAGGAATCGCTCTGCATGAAAAACGGGAGGCAGTAGAGGAAACGATCACCAGAGCTGATTATAATCTCTATCGCGGCAAACGGGGCGGAAAAAATGCCGTGGTATTATAATGTTCTCACATTGCGGTCCCCGTGGAGGATCCGCTCTCTGTCTGACGCATTGATTTGTGTCAGCTTCCCGCTTTTATCATAATAAGTCAACAAAGTTGAATTTTTGGCAACCGCTTTTTTGCCGTCATCTGTTAGCAGACTGATCACCCGGTCCAAATCTCCCGTTCGGAGATGTCCCCTGATTTTTTCATCCCGCACGGCCTGGTCTGCCGCGTAGCTTTGTTGCGTCTCCGCCGTCGGCTTTCCGATCTGCAATACTTCTGACTCCGAATCAGTATCGATATCTTCCATTTCTGTGCGTTCAGGCGAAATGCCCTTCATCGCATAATATTCTTCGGTATAACGCTCCGCTTCCTCCGGCGTTACTTCCTCAGAAAGCGGCTCCGGAGGCACATCGTTCCATACCCGATAAAAAAAATCTTTTACTGCGGCGATCAAACTCTGAACAATCGAAAAAAAGGAGGGCCCGTCAGCAGTCTGGCTCTTTGCCGTTTTTTCTTTTTTCGACGTCTCCTGAGTATCTTTGCCAACCGAAAGTTCCAGTTTGACGCCATCCCGCATCTTGCTTTGTGCGCCGGGCTTTTCATGTAGTTTTTTGTCTTCGCCCTTTTCCTCTTTCTTAGCAGTGTACTCCTGCTCTTTCTGTTTATCCAGGCTGAATTTCTCCTGGCTTTCCGCATTCTTGGCAGGTTTTAATTGACTGCTATAGTCAAAGGTGGGGTCACCGCTGTCACCGACCCGATAGATCATAGTTTCCTTCCCTCAGACAACTCAGAGCCAATTCGCAAAATCACTGCTTCGCAGCTTTCCTTTTGTTCATTGATGGCTCTCGCCATATGGATTTATGCTGCATCATCCCATCGAGAGCAAGCTCTCATGGTCTGATTCATCCTAAATCCGCATGGCTCTGAGTTGTGTTAATATAGTTAACTAACCCTTCCGCTGCAATGATCTTCTGCATGAACTCAGGAAAAGCCTGTCCCTGATAGGTCGTCCCTTTGGTCACGTCCGTGATCACGCCAGTATCGAAATTCACCTCTACCTCGTCTCCCGCCTCGATTGCACAGGCCGCCTCCGGACATTCCACGATGGGCAGGCCGATATTGATGGCATTGCGGTAAAAGATTCTCGCAAAGGTCTCTGCGATCACGCAGCTAACGCCTGCCGCTTTGATGGCGATGGGCGCGTGTTCTCTGGATGAACCGCAACCGAAATTTTTGGTAGCGACAATGATATCGCCCTTTTTCACTTTAGAAATAAAATTCTTATCGATGTCCTCCATGCAATGCGTCGCAAGCTCCGCCGGATCGGAGGAATTTAAGTAACGGGCGGGAATGATCACGTCCGTATCTACATTGTCTCCGTACTTAAATACCGTTCCTTTTGCTGCTTTCATAGTTTTTGTTCCTTTCCGTTTCCTTCTTTATGATTCCGCTCCGATTTCTTTTCATCCTTACTGCAGGCTCTTTTGAGTTTCTTCGTCATTTTAACAAGCATTTCCACTGCCATTTGATTGGCGATCAATCCCATAAGCCGCCTCCCTTTAAGATAACTTACAAGGGCAGAAAATCTTTCCTGCTACCGCGCTGGCCGCCGCTACCGCAGGGCTTGCCAGATAAATTTCAGAACTCACGTGGCCCATGCGTCCTACGAAATTACGGTTGGTGGTGGAGACGCAGCGTTCGCCCTCCGCCAGGATCCCCATGTAACCGCCAAGACACGGTCCGCAGGTCGGAGTGCTGACAATAGCGCCCGCCTCGATAAAGGTCTTTAAAAGCCCTTCCTCCATCGCCTGTAAATAAATCTTTTGAGTGGCGGGGATCACGATACAGCGCATCCCTTCAGCCACGTGTCTGCCCTGCAGCACCTTGGCCGCAATGCGCAGGTCATCGAGACGACCGTTCGTGCAGGAACCGATCACTACCTGATCGATCTTGATATCTTCGGTGATCTCATCGATCGTCTTTGTGTTCTCCGGCAGATGCGGGAAAGCGATGGTGGGCCTTAAGGTACTTAAATCAATGGTGTATTCCTCATCGTATACGGCGTCCGCATCCGCTTCATAAACCTTATAAGTTCTGGTACTGTGTTCTTTCATATAAGCAATGGCAAGTTCATCCACCGGGAAGATCCCGTTCTTGCCGCCCGCCTCGATCGCCATATTCGCAATGGTAAAGCGGTCGTCCATCGAAAGATTTTTGATGCTGTCGCCGACAAATTCCATGGATTTATAAAGGGCGCCGTCCACGCCGATCATGCCGATGATGTGCAGAATCACGTCCTTGCCGCTCACCCACTCGGAAGGCTTTCCCGTGAGGTTGAATTTGATTGCCGAAGGCACTTTGAACCATGCCTTTCCCGTAGCCATGCCGGCAGCCATATCCGTACTGCCCACGCCCGTGGAAAAAGCGCCCAGCGCACCGTAGGTACAGGTGTGGGAGTCCGCACCGATGATGACGTCGCCCGCTACGGTCAGTCCCTGCTCCGGCAAAAGAGCGTGCTCGATGCCCATCTGTCCCACTTCAAAGTAATTGGTGATCTCATTCTTTCTGGCAAATTCCCGCACACACTTGCAGTGCTCCGCAGATTTGATATCTTTATTGGGTACAAAGTGATCCGGCACCAGCGCGATCTTGTCCTTATCAAAGACGCCGTTCACCTTCATCTTTTCCATTTCATGGATCGCTACCGGGCTGGTGATATCGTTGCCCAACACCAGATCCAGATCAGCCTCAATCAGTTGTCCCGCCTCCACATGATCCAAACCGGCGTGCGCCGCCAGAATTTTTTGTGTCATTGTCATTCCCATAGTTGTTCCTCCTTATATTGTCAGCAGTTTGCCATTTTTATCTTTCGTCCGCATATGTTCGTGGTACGCCCGAAATCCTTTGGCTTTTTATGTACTGCTCATTGTCTTTTCTCCGCTAGTATAGCATAAAAAAGTGATTCCGTACAGCCGTAAAAATGGAAGTCACAAAAAAGAAGGGACTCTAAAGCCCCTTCCAAATCAACGTCACCTTAAACAAATCGCCGTCGATCTCGATCTGCATCCGTCCTTCCTGTCCCTCTACGAAGCTTCTGGCAATGGCAAGCCCCAATCCGCTTCCTTCACTGGTTCTGGCACTGTCGCCCCGCACAAAGCGCTCTGTCAGACTCTCCACCGGAATATTCAACTCAAAGCCTGAGATATTTTTCAGTTCGACCCTGACTTCCTCCCCTTCGCGCGTTACTGAAATATAAACTCTTGTGTCAGTCATGGCATATTTCAAGATATTTGTGTAGAGGTTATCAAAGATCCGACAGGTTTTCTCGCCATCCAATAACAGAAAAACCTTATCTTCGGGAAATGCAAAGCGGAATATCAGCCCGGCGGCCTTTGCTCCATCCTCATATTCCAGCCAGACCTGACGCATCAGGCTGCAAATGTCTACCTTTTCCCGCTCAAAGGTCACATTGCCGCTGCTCGCCTTGCTCACCTCAAAGAGATCCTCAATCAGCGTTTTCAAGCGCAGGGATTTTCTTTTCAGTACCGCCAGATACTCCTCCCTCTGTTTCTCCGTGACATTTTTTCCCTGTAACAGCTCCGTATAAGTAAGGATGGCGGTAAGCGGAGTCTTTAGGTCGTGGGAGACGTTGGTGATCAGCTCTGTACGCATCCGCTGGCTCTTGACCTCCTCCTCCACCGCCCGCGCAAAACCGTTCTGAATCCTTGTCAATTCTCCTTTCAGCGGTTCAAACTCCCCCCAGTCCCCGCTAAATTCTGTCTGCAGATTTCCTTCGGACACCGATTGCAGCGCTGAGAGCAGAAAACCGTATTTCTTCTGCCACCTTGTCTTTTGCTGCCGTCGTCTGCCTCTCTTTACCACTACACGCAGCCTTCTGCCACCTCGCACGATCAAACTTCTCTTTTTGAAATACCCTCTGATACCAAACACATAGACCTGACTCAGTGGCACCGCCAGTGCAAACCACAACCGAAAGACTGCCGTCAACAAAAGCAAGTTACCGATCCGCACGATAACGCTCGCATCCTGCAAATACACTCCCGGCAGCAGCGAGTGGATCGTATAGGGCAGACTGTAATCCCATCGATTCGACACAGATAGCAGGACAAGTTGTACGGACAGTTCCCCAAAGAGCACAAATGCAACCACAAGCAGAACCGCCGTCACCTCAAAATGCAAGGGTAAAAACTGCTTCTCATGCAGATGCCACCCTCTCAACAGCGGTAAAAGCAGACTTGCTGCAAACAACAAAATCAGCAGAAAACGGAAACATTCCTGGATGCCAATGTTTGCATAATTGCCGATAAAACTGTTTACCGAGTGGAAAAGGCGTGAGGAAGCCTTTAATTCCGCAAACTGCGCTTCCGTCATGGCATAACAGACCGTACAGTTTTGCGGCAGATTCGTCACCCGCAGCCGGGCCCGCCAAACCTCACCATCGGCAAGATAAAAAATGAAATCATCCCAGCCGACATTTCCATAAGTCGAATAGGAAAGCGACTCGTACAGATTCCGCTCCAAATAACGGCTGCGCATCACAACCGAAGCGCCTTCCGCGATCGCATCCCCATCCTCGCCTCGTGCCCACACACGGGAAAGCCGCCCGGTCTCGTCAAATTCCATCTTGATATAATACGGACAGTAGTCTTCCGCCTCCTGCGATACCGCCTCCGTTCCCAAAAGACTTAACTGGCGCTCGGTATTTCCGACTCTCTTTCCGGATACATTGTCAACGATCTCGTAGTCGATCAAAGCGCCGATCCCGTCAGCCATATTGGCATCCCAGGTGTCAACAAGGGAGTCAAGCCGTTCCCCCGCATAGGAAAGCGGCGTTTCCCCGTCAAAGTCATAATATTTCCCCTGATAACCCGCCGCCTTGTTCGTTGCTGCCGCCAAATAAATGTCCTGCGCATTGACCTTCTTTCCCGTTACCGCCTCCTGCAGTCGGTGATAGAGCACGATATTCGCCTGATAGATTTCATGCAGAAATTCGCTTCCTGAGAGAATGTCCGGTTCTTCCTCCTCCGCCCGCTCCTGAAAGCCCGGATAGAGCAATAAAAAGGCGAGCGCCGCCGCCAGACAAAGACCCCATGCGATCAGATTTGTGCCCGACAGCCATCTACGCTTCGTTTTTTTCAGTTCCTGTTCTTCCCTGTTTTTCAATTTTGTAGCCAACGCCCCACACCACCTTTAAGTATTTGGGATCCCGGGGATTCAGTTCGATCTTTTCCCGGATCTTTCTGATATGCACCATGATCGTATCCGTATTGATTGCCTGCTCATTCCAGACCCGCTCGTAGATCTCCTCCGCAGAAAAGACCCTGCCCGGACTCTTGATCAGGAGTAAAAGGATTTTAAACTCCGTAGGTGTCAGTCTCACGGGACTGCCGTCCAGATAGACCTCCACTGTCTCCTCGTGTACTTCCAGACCGCCGACCGTAAACACCTTCGTATCTTCTTCCGTTTTATGTTCGGCGTCCTTCAACTCCAGATAGCGGCTGTAGCGCCGCAGCTGGGAATTGACTCTGGCCAAAAGCTCCATGGTGGTAAAGGGCTTGGTCACATAGTCGTCGGCTCCCATATTGAGCCCCATGATCTTATCCACTTCTTCCGACTTTGCGGAAAGCATGATCACCGGAAATTCATACCCCTGTTCCCGCACCCGCATCATCATGGTGATCCCATCCATCCTCGGCATCATCACGTCCACGATGGCCAGGTGTACGGTCTCCTTTTTGATCACGGCAAGCCCCTCTATCCCATCAGCGGCCTGAAAGACGGTATAGCCCTGATTTTTCAGGTAGATCTCGATGCCCTCTCTGATGTCCCGATCATCCTCCACGATCAGTATTTGATAAGTTTCTTTTTCCATGATAAAAACTCCTCATTCTTATCCACAGTGCAAATCAGACAAGCCTTCAATTCATCTTTGCACTGCTTTATCATAACCCCAACATCTAAACAGAAACCGCAGATAGTTCTTAAAAATTTCTAAATATTGTCTTTCTCCACACAATATCCGAATAAGAAGAAAGGCACCCCTGCCGGATGACCGGCGGAATGCCTCCCATTATCTTATTGTACCTAAAAGTTAGTTATTGATCAGCTTGTCCTCGCCGTTCCAGCTGTAGAGTTTTCTGATCTCCTCGCCCACAACCTCTGCGGGATGCTCGGAAGCCAGCTTCCTCATGGCCTTAAAGTGTACCTGACCGCCTGCGGAAGACATATCGAGCAGGAAGTCTTTCGCGAAGGTACCATCCTGAATATCGGAAAGGATTTTCTTCATTGCCTTCTTGGTATCTTCGGTAATGATCTTCGGACCGGTAATGTAATCGCCGTACTCCGCTGTATTGGAAATGGAGTATCTCATGCCTGCAAAACCGGACTGATAAATCAGATCTACGATCAGCTTCATCTCATGGATACACTCGAAATATGCGTTTCTCGGATCGTAGCCTGCTTCTACCAGCGTCTCGAAACCTGCCTGCATCAACGCGCAGACACCGCCGCAGAGGACTGCCTGCTCACCAAAAAGGTCTGTCTCTGTCTCGGTACGGAAGGTAGTCTCCAAAACGCCTGCTCTCGCGCCGCCGATTGCCAGCGCATAAGCAAGTGCCTTATCCTGTGCCTTACCGGTCGCATCCTGATGCACCGCTACCAGACAGGGAACGCCCTTGCCTGCCTGATACTCGCTTCTTACGGTATGGCCGGGGCCCTTAGGCGCGATCATGGTCACATCCACATCCTTAGGCGGTACGATGCAGCCGAAGTGAATGTTGAAGCCGTGTGCAAACATCAGCATATTGCCTGCCTCTAAGTTGGGCTCGATGTCTTTTTTGTACATTGCCGCCTGCAGCTCGTCGTTGATAAGGATCATGATGATATCAGCCTTCTTTGCAGCCTCAGCCGCAGTATAAACCTCAAATCCCTGTGCCTCAGCCTTTGCCCAGGACTTGGAGCCCTCGTAAAGACCGATGATCACGTGACAGCCTGACTCCTTCGCATTGAGCGCGTGCGCGTGTCCCTGACTGCCGTAGCCGATGACAGCGATGGTCTTGCCGTCCAAAAGAGATAAGTTACAGTCTTCCTGATAGAAAATCTTTGCCATTTTACTTTTCCTCCGTTCGATGATTAAATAAAAATTTGTACAGCCTTTATAATTTCGAGGGATCGCTCCCTTTCATTACCCTGTTTCTATTTACTCGAGATAAGTCACATGCGCGACACCACGGGACAGTCCTGCAATACCCGTGCGAGCCAGCTCTAAGATCTCGTAACCGTCAAGCACTGCAATGAAAGCGTCGATCTTGTCCTGATCGCCGATCAGCTCAATGGTGATGCTGCCGGGGGATACATCCACGGGGTCAGCACGGTAAGCGTTTGCCACCGCAAAGACATCGATACGGTCTCTGGCGGACGTTACCCGAACCTTGACGAGCGCCAGCTCCCTGTAGACGCTCTCCTCAGGCTTTAGCTCCTTGATATCCCGCACGTCCACAAGCTTCGCCACCTGCTTCTCGATCTGCTCTAAGATCTCGTCGTCTCCGGACGTGGCGATGGTGATGCGGGTGTAGCGGGGATCCGCCGTCACGCCTGCGGTGATGCTGTCAATATTGTAACCGCGTCTGGAAAAGAGCCCTGCAATGCGGCTAAGCACACCCGAAGTATTGTCCACCAACAACTGAAATACCTTTTTCTGCATACAAGAACCCTTCCTTCCGCTGTTTTCTATCATCTGCACCATGATGCCTGTCTGATACAAACATCGTCAATCATTGTAGCAATTTTAGAGCAAAAAGTCAACTAAGCGGCACTACTCCTCCATATCCAGACATTTCTGCAGCGCCAGCGTCCCCGTGCGGGCCAGCTCCACGATACTGATGCCCTTCATCATGCTGATGAGGAGCTTTACGCGCTCCGGCACGTCACAGATTTGAATGATCATCATATTCTTTGACATATCCACGATATCCGCGCCCATGATCTGGCAGGTCTCCATGATGTCGCGCCTGTTGTTCTTATTATACTTTACTTTCATCAGCATCAGTTCGCGGCTCACGCTGGCAGGCTCGTCGAAAGTCTTTACTTTGATAACATCGATCTTTTTGTTGAGCTGCTTTTCGATCTGTTCGATGGTGCGCTCATCGCCGCTGCTTACAATCGTCATGCGGGAGACCGTGGTATCTTCTGTCTCACCTACTGCCAGGGAATCAATGTTAAAGCATCTTCTGGAAAACAGGCCTGCCACCTTGCAGAGCACGCCCGAACGGTTTTCCACAAGTACGGAATATATTTTTTTCATTCTAACCTCCATATATCTTCTATCAATGGCGGAGAATGCCTCTTTTGGTATTCTCCCACACGAGATTTAGCGCTGTTATTTCACCAGATCCATGGGATCGATCAGGCATTCCAAAAGCACCGATTCGTCCTTTTCCAGGAAACTGCGGATGGTCTCGTCCGCTCCCGCCATATTCTCAAGGCGCATAAAGCGCAGATCGTAGGCCGACGCCAGCTTTTCCAGATCGGGACTTCCCGACAGATCGACCACCGAATAATTGTCCTTATAAGTGTAATGCTGGTATTCCCGCACCATACCCAAATAATTATTTTTGAGGACGATGATCTTTACCGCCACGCCAAATTGCCGCATGGTAGCGAGTTCCATCATGGACATTTGGAAGGAACCGTCGCCGCAGACTGCGACTACCTGACGTTTCGGAGCCGCCAGTTTTGCGCCCATGGCTGCAGGGATGGAATACCCCATGGTACCCATGCCGCCGCTTGTTAAAAAGCGTCCCTGTTTCACGATGTGATAGCCGCAGGACCAGATCTGGTTTTGTCCCACATCAGCCACATAGACCGCATCCTCCTCCATGGCTTCGGACAGCTTCGTGATAAAAGCTGCCGGATCCACGTAAGAAGCGTTCGGTCTGCGGATGGGCTGCATGGTTTCACGGTAATTGGTAAGCGTCTTGATCCACGCCGCCGTATCGCAGGAAAATTCTTCCGTCTCCAAATCCTCAAAGATATGCCGGGCATCCCCGACCAATGGAATCGCGGGGCCAACATTTTTTCCGATCTCCGCAGGATCCACGTCGATATGCACGAGCACTTTATTCTCCGTGATCACATCCGGCTGGTTCACCGCCCGATCCGCCACTCTCGCACCCACCATCAAGAGAAGGTCTGAGTCGTTCATGGCACGGTTTGCAAAGGGCTTGCCGTTATTGCCGACCATGCCGAAGTATAAAGGATCCTTTGTCGGCATGGCGCCGATGCCCATCATGGTAGACACCACGGGAATCTGATATTTTTCGGAAAAGTGTCTGAGTGCTTTTTCCGCCTGACTTAAGAGCACGCCGCCGCCCGCACAGATCAGGGGCCTTTTTGCGCGGGAAAGCTCCTTTGCCACTTTTTTGATCTGCGCCATATTACCCTTTACGGTAGGCTTGTAGGTGCGCATATTGACTTCTTCCGGATACTTGAATTTGGCAATGGGGGCATTCTGCACGTCGATGGGGACATCGATCAGTACGGGGCCTTTACGCCCTGTGTTGGCCAGATGAAAAGCCTCCTTGAAAATGCGCGGAATCTCTGCCGCATCTTTCACTAAATAGCTGTATTTTACAAAGGATTCCGCCGCTCCCGTGATATCCGCCTCCTGAAAGACGTCGGAACCCAAAAGCTCGCTGTTCACCTGTCCCGTGATGCACACAAGCGGTATACTGTCAGCAAAGGCGGTGGCGATACCTGTGATCAAATTCGTTGCGCCGGGACCCGAAGTCACAGCACATACGCCGACCGTACCGGAAACTCTGGCAAGGCCGCTGGCCGCATGGGCCGCATTCTGCTCCGTACGGATCAAAATGGTCTGAATGTCTGAATCCAAAATGCTGTTGTAGAAGGGACAGATGGCAACGCCCGGATAACCGAACACATACTGCACATCTTCCGCCTCCAAACATTTTACGATTGCGTCTGCACCTATCATATTGTTTCCTTTCTCCATCTCAAATCGTTTCGATTATTGTTACAAATCATCTGATACACCCTAAAAGGATATATCCTGCTATCATTCATTGATCCCCAGCAGGCGTTTTGTCAGTTTCACGGCCTCGGCCGCATCTTCGGAGTAACCATCCGCACCAATTTCATCCGCATAATCCTGCGTGATAACGGCGCCGCCGACAATGATCTTTGCATCGACCTGCTGCGCTTTCGCGTAGTCTATCACATGGCGCATCTGCTGCATGGTGGTCGTCATCAGCGCCGAGAGCGCGATCACCTGCGCGTTATGCTTTTTCGCCTCCGCGATAATGGTTTCCTTCGGCACATCCTTGCCCAGATCGACCACATGGAAACCGTAGTTTTTCAGCATCAGCGCCACGAGATTCTTTCCAATATCATGAATATCGCCCTCTACCGTGGCAATCACCACCGTTGGCATCTTGCGATCGGTATTTGCCTGCAGCAGAAGGGGTTCCATATATTCAATGGCAGCTTTCATGGCCTCCGCGCTGGCAATGAGCTGGGGCAGGAAATACTTGCCCTTGTCAAACAGTTCCCCCACCTCATTGATGGCGGGAAGAAGGACTTCGTCTAACAGCGTTTTGGCCGCATGGCCCTCGTCAAGCGCCTTTTTTGTATCTGCCGTGATGCCCTCTCTATTTCCCTTTAAGACATCCCGGTAGAGTTTATCCCGAAACGACAAGGCTTCCTGTTCTTTTACGGGAGTGTTGATACGAATCCCCGGCTCCTTCGGTGCAGTCTCTCCCGCCGCCTCCCGTTTGGCCCGCACCGCATCCATCAATTCGATATAACGGACATCCGCCTCTTTCTTATTCAGCAGAAGGTCAGAGGCGAAAGCACAGCTCATCAGAAGCTCCTGAGAAGGATTGGCGATGGCCATGGTAAGCCCTTCACGGATGGCCATCGTGAGGAAGGCTGTGTTGACAAAGCTCCTCTCCGGCAGGCCAAAGGAAATATTGGACAGGCCGCAGATGGTAGCCAGTCCCTTTTCCTTGCAGTAGCGGATCGTCTCCAACGTCTCTAAAGCGGCGTTTTTATTAGCGCCCACAGTGGCCACCAGACCGTCCACCACGATATCTTCCTTCGTAAAACCAAGTTCGTATGCCTTTTTCTCTATTGTTTCAATGATCTCTATTTTTTGCGTAAGATCCTTTGGCAGACCCGCGTCCGACAGGGGAAGCAGGATGAACATGGCACCGTACTTTTTCACGATGGGAAGCAGTTTCTCAAGCTTCTCGCTCTCCCCTGAAACTGAATTGACAAGCGCCCTGCCGGGATAGATGCGAAGCGCCGCTTCCAATACCTCCACATGGCTGGAATCAAGGGACAGGGGCAGACCGGTAACTGCACTGACAGTCTCGATCGCCTTTTGCATCATGGCCTTTTCATCAATGCCGCTCATACCCATGTTTACATCAAGAATGGCCGCACCGCAGGCTTCCTGTTCCTCCGCAAAGGAAGATACCAGTTCCATGGAACCTTCTTTTAACGCTGCCTGTAACTTTTTCTTTCCCGTGGGATTGATGCGCTCTCCCACCACCAGGAAGGAATCGTCAAGACCGAAAGCGACGGTTTTTCTCTCACTGGTCAGATACCGCAGCTTCGGCTTTTCATGGCATAAAAGCGGTATGTCTGCCACTGCTTGTTTTGCAGCCCGAATATAATCAGGCGTGGTGCCGCAGCATCCGCCAATGATGGAAGCTCCCGCCGCAATAAGATCTCGCATGCCACGGCCAAAGGTTTCGGCATCCATATCGTAAACCGTGTTTCCGTCTGCATCGAGAGAGGGAAGCCCTGCATTTGGCTTAGCAATGATGGGGATGGAAACATGCTGTGCCATAGCGCGCACATTCTCTACCATCCGATCCGGTCCGGTGGAACAGTTCGTTCCCACCGCCGCCACGCCAAGGCTCTCCAGCACGATAGCCGCCGTGACCGCATCGGTGCCAAAAAGTGTCCTGCCGTCCGACTCAAAAGTCAGCGTCGCCATCACAGCCAGATCACAGACTTCTTTTGCCGCAATCACCGCCGCTCGGGTCTCCTGGAGACTCATCATGGTTTCGATCACCAACAGATCCACCCCTGCATCCGCCAGATATCGAATCTGTTCTTTGTATACTTCAACCAGCTCCTCAAAGGTAAGCCTCCCCATGGGGGCAAGCTGCTCTCCCGTCATGGTCAGGTCTCCTGCCACATAGGCACGATCCCCCACCGCTTCCTTTGAAATCGCCACCAATTCCCGATTCATTTTATCAACAGTATCCGCAAGACCATACTCCGCAAGCTTGATGCGGTTAGATGTAAAGGTCGGCGCATAGACAATATCGCTTCCCGCATCCACAAACTGCCTTTGCAGTTCGATCATGATATCCCGGTGCTCTAAGATCCACTGCTCCGGACATACGCCCGCAGACATTCCCTGTTTTTGCAGATTCGAGCCGGTGGCTCCATCCAGAAAAAGAGGCCTGTCCTTAATGAGCGCTTGAAATTTCTGTCTGTTCATAGTATTCTCCGTAAAAGTTCTTTGTGAAACAAGCTACTCTGTCTGTTCCCCGGAAGGTTCTTCATAAAAGACCGTATCGTCAGTGTCGAAGTCATCCTCAGCACCATCTCCCCCGACATCCTGTTCTTCTGCGTCCTGTTCTTCCTCATCCTGCTTATTCAGATAGCCGCCGCCGAGAAGACCGTTTTCCTCCGTATAGGTGACGCCTTCTCCCTCAGGGATCTCGCCGTGCAGGATGGTAATGATATACTGAATACGGATATTAGTGCGGTTATAGTACTCTATGGCTGCCTGTGCGGTGCCATCGTCAAATGTCTCGCCTTCGCAGGCTTTATGAAAAAGAGCCACAGCCTGTTCCATATTTTCAGCTGCCTCATCTGCCAGGCTCTCCGCCGCTGAAAACTGTTCCGGCACCTCAAGCTCCGCCATCCAGGCAATATCTTCCTCCAGCGCGTCAAGATAGCCAAGAAGTTCCAGCATGGCCGTATCTGACTCACGGTCGATGGCGTTCATTTTTTCATTGTATTCAGCCGCCCGCGAAAAGAAGGTATTCATATCCTCCAGATAGGCATTTAGCGTCTCATCCTCACCACAGGCCGTTAATAAAGAAACCAGCAGCAGACATATGCCTATAATCTTGTGTTTCATCAACCGATCTCCTCCGAATCTTATGACTAAGCCCCTCATTTAACCATAGTAATGAGTTCGAAGCGTTTCGTCAACCCTAAAAAACAATATCCAGAGCCTGTCCATAAAAAATCCCACGAACTGCCTTCTGACAGTCCATGGGGTTTTCTTTTCCTATTTTGCTTTTTACAGCTTGAAGAAAGAAACTTCTTCTTCCAAAATCTGTGCCATCTGCTTGAGTTCTCCGGCAGCCTCTGCCAGCAGATTGATGGTCGCATTCAGTTCTTCCATAGATGCAGTCGTCTCCTCGGTGGAAGCTGCATTCTCCTGTGAAACGGCGGACAGATTCTGGATGACATCCACAACTCTGCCTCTCTCGCTGTCGCACTCGCCTGCCTGCGTGTTGATCAAATTGGATTCCTTTCTGGAATCTTCGATACCGCGGCTCACATCGCCAAATTTTTCCTTGGTCTGTACCAGCTTCTTCTGCTGTTCCAGTATGATCTCGTTTACCTCGTTCATGATCTGGACAGATGCCTCGGAATCTGCCGTCAACTGATGAATGATATCCTCGATGGTCTTTGTAGAAGCCGCAGAATCCTCAGACAGCTTGGAAATCTGCGTTGCCACGACAGCAAAGCCTCTGCCCGCTTCACCCGCTCTGGCCGCCTCGATGCTGGCATTCAGCGCCAGAAGGCTGGTCTCACTGGCAATAGATGCAATCAGATTAACAGCATCCTGAATCCGGGTTACGGACTCATTTGTGGTATGTACGGAAACCTCGATCTTTTTGATTGCTTCCGTTGTCTTATCATTGGATTCGCTCAGCTCATTAATGATACGGGAAGATTCCGTATCTGCAATATGCATCTGACCGGAAAGGCCATCAAGTTCTTTAACGCTTTCAACGATCTTTTCAATGATAGCGCCCATGTTTGCGACCTGTCCCGTAGCGGCCTCAATATCTTCCGCCATGGAAACGGCACCCTTGGAGATATCTTCCACTGCCGTGCTGATCTCATCTGCCGTAGACGAAGTCTGAGACGCCATCCCCTCCAGAGTATCACCCTGCTGCATCAGCGTATCGGTATTCTTTTTAATGCTGCCGATAATACTCTTTAACTCATCCAGCAGTCGCTGCACGGCGTGTCCCATCACACCGATCTCATCGGTCCTCTTTAAGATCCGCTCGTTTACTTCAAGATTCAGGTCACCTTCTGCCAAAGAGGACAGTAAATTCTCTGTCTGAACGATCACTCTTGCAAGCGCACTGGCAATCTTGATGCAGACGATCAATGCCACGATCAGAATGAACACCGCAATGCCGAGAATCATCAGAGAACTCTGATTGATCTTAGCAGTTGCTTCGGTAGCCGGCTGCCCTGCAAAGACCATACCGACAACCTTTCCGGAACTGTCCTTCGCCGGCATATAAAACGCATAATAGATCTCGCCGTTGATAACGACGCTGTCCGTCTCATAGGTCTTTCCCTCGTTTAAGACGGTTTTGATCACCTCATCGGATGCCTTTGTGCCAAGGATCCTCTCTCCCGTGGACTTGTCCCGCAGGGAAGTAGCCCGTCTGGTATCGCCGTAGAATATGGTTACGTCAGCAGCACTTCCATTCACAAAGCTGTCAATGACGTCCACATTTTCCGAGATACAATAATCTCCCTTATAGAGCGTATCCCCCTCCATACGGTAGGCCCCGCTATCCAGTGCATCATATGCGGCAAACACACTCTGGCACAGATTTTCAAGACCTTCCATCGTTGCGTCATGCGTCATCTTTCTCATGGTACTAATCGAGTACACGGCCACAGCCACGACCATAATCACCATGGGAATTGCGCACAACAACACAAGCTGTGTTTTAACGCTAATCTTTTTCTGCTTTTCCATAGTTTCCTTCTCCTATCCGTTTTACCCCCATTAAAAAAGGACGAGTCTGCATTGATTGTAGCATAAAATGCCAAAATAGAAAAGGTAAAAAGCAAAAAAATATTAAAATTTGCTAATTTTTTTGCTTTTCTTGGGTAACAAACAACGATTTTCGGCTATGATCTCACTTGACTATTCCCTGTGATCTGATATTTGTAAGAAGTCAGTTCTTTAAGTCCCATCGGGCCTCTGGCATGGAGTTTCTGCGTGCTGATGCCGATTTCCGCGCCGAATCCAAATTCAAATCCGTCGGTAAAGCGGGTGGAAGCATTCACATAGACACAGGCCGCATCCACCTCTTTCAAAAATTGCTCTGCATGCGCTTTGTCTTCTGTCAAAATGGCATCAGAATGCCCGGTATTATATTTGTTGATATGGGCGATTGCTTCCTCCAAAGAAGCAACGGTCTTGGCGGAAATGATCAGATCCAGATATTCCCGACCATAATCTTCCTCAGTGGCGGGAACCGCTTCCGCTATCGCTTCCCTTACCGTCTTATCACCCCGGATTTCCACCTGCTTTTCTAAAAGTGCTTTACCCAGTATCGGAAGAAACCGCTCTGCGATTTTTTCATGGATCAGCAAGGATTCGCAGGCATTGCAGACACCGATGCGCTGCGTCTTGGCATTGATGATAATGGGGACCGCCTTGTCAAGATCCGCCGTTTCATCCACGAAGATATGACAGTTGCCCGTTCCGGTCTCGATCACGGGTACGGTGCTGTTCTCCACCACGGAACGGATCAGGCCCGCGCCGCCTCTGGGAATCAGTACATCCACGTACTCTTTGAGCTTCATAAACGCGGTGGTCACCGCTCTGTCATTGTTTTCGATCAACTGTATGGCGTTTTTATCAATGCCTTTCTGTTCCAGTGCCTCACCGATCACTGTCGTGACGGCCTGATTGGAATAAAAAGCGTCTTTTCCGCCCTTTAAGATCACAGCGTTTCCCGTCTTAAAGCAGAGTCCGAACGCATCCGCCGTCACATTGGGTCTGGCTTCATAGATGATGCCGATCACACCCATGGGGACACGCACTTTCTCGATGTGGAGGCCGTTCGGTCTGTCAAAGGCCTCCATGACCTCCCCCACGGGATCGGGAAGATCCGCGATCTGCCGAAGGCCTTCCGCCATGGCTTCTATTCTTTGTGACGTCAGTTTGAGGCGGTCTAGGAGCCCTTCCGCCATCCCGTTTTCCACTGCGTTTTGGTAATCTTTGTCATTCGCCGCAAGGAGTCGGTCAGTGGCTTTGACGAGCGCTTCCGCTGCACAGGTAAGCGCCTGATTTTTCTGCGCTGTGGTAAGTCCCTGCAAAACCGTCTTGGCGGCCTGCGCCCTCGTGCCCAGGGATGCTAAATATTCATTGATTTCTGTTACGCCTGCAGTTTCCATGTGTCTTGTCCTTTCTGAATTTGAATTCCTGTGCACTTGTTTGCAACACCTCAAAAAAACAGGGTCACGAGCATCATCATTCCGATTACGACAGCCGCCGATCCCCAAAAATAACTTTTCCTGTTTCCGCATTTTCCGTCGGCGATCCAAAGTACGCCTCGTACGATCAGAAACAATCCTGCAAAAATCGGGATCAATTTACTGAAAGATTCTGACATTGCACTTCCCCTTTCCGCCTTATATGACGATTCTCATGTTAGCATTCCTTTCCTTTGAAAACAATCACTTTGTCTCAAACGGTTGATTCAATGCCATAAAAGGCGGTTTTGCCATTTGTTACCGACTTATGATCTCTGTCTGTGTGATGATTTGTTCAGGACGGATATCGTGTGTCTCCCATGGAATTTCTTCAAAAATCTGACAGTTGAATGACAATGCCGCTGTCACATATCTCATCTGTGAGCACGCTGTATCCCCTAGATATCTGTCGTAAAACCCGCCGCCGTAACCGATCCTGTGGCACGATCTGTCAAATGCCGCGCCGGGCAGACAAACCAGAATGCGTTGACTTATCTGGTCATTTCTCCGCGGTTCAAATAACTGACCGCCTATAGGCTCCGGAATTCCCTGATAGCCCACCGCCAGGTCATTCTTTGAAAAAATGCGGTAAAATGCCATCTCTTTTCCTGAAACCTTCGGCGCAAATACCGCCTTCCCGTCTGCAAAAGCCCGTTCCAGCAAAGGAAAGGTGTCCACTTCACTGCGGAAACTGATATAGGTGAGAATCGCGTCCGCTTCCTGATAACAGGGCAGACCGATCAGATTCCTGATGATCCTGTCACTGTAACGTTTACGCTGTTCGGGTGTCAGACTGTCCCGCGCGGCAAGTGCTTCTGTGCGGAAGCGTTTCTTTTCATGATCCATGGCGCTTCTTCTCACCCAGATTCGTGATGCTGCCGTCCTTCTCCACAATGGAGATATTGTCAAGCTGCCCCTTAAGATTCGCGCGCACATTGGCAACATAAGCCTGTCGCAGCGCCGCCTGTTCTTCCTTTTCTTCGGGGGAAAGACCTTCATTCTGGGATTTATGGTATAATTCGTTGATCCGGGCCGTCATTTCTGCTACGTTCATTGCTCAATTCTCCTGGTATCCTAATGCGCGTGCATTTGCTGCACATAGAGCGGCAGATCAAACTGCTCGTCTTTTCGCGCCAAAAACAGCGTACCGATATTCTGTCCGCTTAAAATCCGATGAATTACCTTGATATCCTTACTGTTGGCAATCACCATATCTACCCCCGTGCTGCCGGCAATCTTAGCTGCCTGCAGTTTCGTGGTCATGCCGCCCGTGCCGACACTGCTTCCCGTGGACGCCTTGCCCATATTCATCAACTCGTCCGTTAATTCCTCCACCACTTCGATATACTTGACGTTTGGGTTGGTGCGGGGATCGTCGGTGTATAGCCCGTCGATATCCGACAGCAAAAGAAGCGCGTCCGCTTCCACCAGTGCGGCAACGATTGCCGAAAGGGTATCGTTATCGCCGATTTCAATCTCATAGGTCGCTATGGTATCGTTCTCGTTCACGATCGGAATTACACCCAGCTTAAACAGCTCCGCAAAGGTGTTGCGGGCATTGTAGCGGTTCAGGTTGTCAACAATGGTGTTTTTCGTCATCAGGATCTGCGCTGCCACCTGATTGTACTCGGCAAAGATCTTCTGGTAGACCATCATCAGCCTGGCCTGGCCTACCGCAGCGCACGCCTGCTTGACGGCAATGGGATTGTCTTCCTCACGGTTGGGCAGGATGGCCTTCTCTCCCACGGCGATCGCGCCTGAGGTCACAAGCACCACGTCCTTTCCCATATTTCTTAAGTTGCAGAGCTCACGCACAAGCACGTCCAGCTTTGTGTAATCTAAATCTCCCGTCTCTTTGTGCTGTAGGGAGGAGGAACCGATCTTTACCACGATTCTTTTTTTATTTTCAAGCAGGGCTTTTCTGTCAATCATTCTATACTGTCCTCACGTTTTATTTTCGCAGTGTCTGCACACTGCCGCAGTGCAAGCTTGAAAAACCTTCGGTTTTCCTCGCTGTCGGGCTTTCGCCCTATGCATCCTTCGACATAAATGCCTTAGCAAGCAAGCTCTCCACGCATTTATGTCTCGTCTTTGTACTGCCGCAGTGCAAGCTTGAAAAACCTTCGGTTTTCCTCGCTGTCGGGCTTTCG